>MPLZ02264771.1_pt1 | contig 56542 bp, 47 predicted proteins | sample 1617311 | NCBI WGS metagenome assembly MPLZ02 (sample SAMN05944806, study PRJNA350692) | marine metagenome | biome: marine; feature: ODZ; material: water; isolation source: 160 m water sample filtered on 0.2 um supor filter | place: Pacific Ocean | collected 2012-04-08 | depth 160m m | reverse complement strand
TTGGTCTAACACCCTCGTCATTCTTTGCAATTGAGTTTGACCCAGGCTCGTTTGATCTGGTAGTCACCACAAACAACACTGAAGACGTATTGTTCGGCCCACAGCGCCTGGATTTTGAAGCTAATCAGATATACGAACTTATCCTAACGGATGCTGAAGGGGGCGGCGCGCCCATGCAGGCGATCTATCTTGATGGCTTTTAGGTATACAGCAAGAACGATCCTCTTACGGAGCTAGATAAACCTTTTCAATTGCCTTATCCTCCGCGTCTTTAAATGCCTGAATAAAATCCGTCAGTGAATACTCGACCCGGGTCAGGTCCGGAAAGGTTACTTTGTCTTCCGTGAGCCAGTTAAGGGCGGTTCGCATGGAACCGCATCGGGACCCTATCAGTTCTATCTCATTGACGACTATTTTATTCATATTAATAGAGATATCAGACCGGTAAGCACTTTTTACAAACAGTTGGCCCCTCGGTTTAACAGCATTCAAGGCTGCTTCTAAACCCGCTTCGGTACCAGTGCAATCAATAACACAATCAAAGTCTGCCCCCATCCCATCGGGCTCTACAATCATAACGGAGTTATCAAAGCCATTTCGTCGAATTTGCGTTCGAACACAGACAGACAGGTCATCAACCAGGGCGCGCAACACCCGGGCTATCATTTTTCCCAGCCTGCCCGCGCCGACAATCAATACACGACTGTTCTCATTCAACTGAACCTGCTCAAGAATCTGTATAGCCGCAGCGAGCGGTTCAACCAGAACTGCCTGCCAATCAGGGACATCGTCAGGTACAACTAACATATTGTCAGCAGGGGCAACCACCTGCTCTGCAAACGCACCAGGGTGGTCCCTGATACCAATGACTTTGCGTTGAATGCAATGCTTATGGATTCCCATCCGACAACGAAGGCAGGAACCACATCCAAGATTGATATCAACAACGACCCTTTTGCCCAGGAGATCTTCAGGCCCGGAAACAACGATTGCAACAAATTCGTGTCCCGGAATACCTGTGAAGTCATAGTATCCTTTGATCAGTTCCAGATCGGTACCGCAGATTCCCACCAGAAGAATATCCAGCAGGCATTCTTCATTTTCTGCAACCGGATTCTCAACTGACCTCAACGACAGTTCTTTATCTTCGATCCAGAGTGCTTGCATCACCAGCCCTAACTATTGGATTCAGTAGTTCACGATTACCCGGGTTCTGGTTAGAACGCCTGACCAGGCATTAGAGTTTCATTCCGTAAGTAACCCCGGCGGTTGACTCTTTCAGCAACTTGAATCCGAGTTTTGGATAGAAAGTCATGGCTCGCTCATTGCCTCGACTGACATCCAAATGGATCCCTTTCACATTGTCATCCCCAAGTTTTTTCAGAAATCGATCGATCAGGTAAGGACCTTGTCCCACTCCCTGACCTTCAGGTAACAGATCTATGTGCAGATGAGCCGGATAGTCAGAAGCAATCTCGGGTGCCTGATAGCCGGAATGCAGTTCTCTGATAACCATCGCTTCCCTGGATCTGTCACTCCTATCCGGAAGTGCATACTTTGCTCTCAAAGGATCCCACCACTCCCGCTCACACCTTCCTGCAAACTCGATCGAGTCAGCTGTCCCCAGGATATAACCACAAGGCGCACCATCCCTGGTCAGGATGAAACAGAGCTCGGGTTCGAGAACTGCATAGGGGCCGGCATAAAAGTGACCCAGGAGATCAGCGTCAATCTGGCCGGTCGCATCTCCTCCGTCATCGCCCGTTTCAAGGCAGATTCGGTACAACATCACCAGATCCGAACTATGGAATTCTCTAATCGCGAACTTACGCGCCATTTTCGATACGATCCAGTAGTGGAAATTATCTCCCTATCCTAATGAACAGACCTGATTTGTCCAGGATTCAACAATCCTATTGATATTCAATAACGCACATTCACTTATCAGTGATGACCTTGGACACTTCAATCAAGTACTATTGCCAGCGTAATTTTGACGAAGTCGGAGCAATAAGTGACAGCACCTCTTGAGAATATCACTGTGGTAGAAGTTGATAACTGGATGGCAGCCCCGAGTACCGGTGCAATCCTTGCAGATCTTGGGGCCAGGGTAATAAAGATCGAACCAGTGGAAGGTGATCCAATGCGCGATACGGGTCGGTCACCCAAAGTGGAGAATGACGACCTCAAAAACTACGATCTTCAGTTCGACGTCGACAATCGGGGGAAGCAATCCGTCTGTATCAATTTGACTGATCCGGCTGGTGTATCACTGGTACACAAGATGTGTGTCAGCGCAGATATATTCATGTGTAACCTTCTCAGCCAGCGCCAGGAGAAGTATCGGTTCGATCCAGCCACACTATTAGAAGTAAATCCGAAGCTGGTTCATGCCACTTTGACTGGCTATGGCACTTCAGGACCAGAAGCATGGCGACCGGGATATGATGTTACTGCTTTCTTTGGTCGATCAGGATTGTACGATGCCATGCGCGAAGGCAGCGATGGTATTGTTCCCATGGCGCGACCGGCACAGGGAGACCACACGACCGGACTTGCCCTGCTCGGTGCAATTCTGGCTGCATTGCGACTGGCCGAGAAAACCGGTGAAGGTCAGATTGTTGAAACTTCGTTGTTCGAAACTGCTGTCTGGACCCAGGCTACTGACTATGCAACCAGCTCAGTGGACCTGGCACCCGTCCGCCAGCGTGCCCGGAATCAGATGTTACTACCCACTGCTAATCGCTACCCCTGTGGAGACGGGAAATGGGTGGTTTTCAATATGCCCGAAGCCTCTGCCTGGCCAAAATTCTGTAAAGCTATTGGTAGAGGATCCTGGGTGGATGAAGAGAGGTTTGTTGACCCTAAAAGTCGGTTTCGATTGATGCATGAAATTGTACCGATGGTCGACGAGGCACTCTCAGCCAAGACTCGTGATGAATGGGGTGAGATTTTTGACGCAGCGGGTCTAATCTGGGGTCCGGTGCTTGGTTTACATGAAGTGCCAGAGGATTCACAGGCCGAAGCCATCAACCTCTTTCCAGTCCTGGATCACGAGACTCTGGGGCAATACAGAACCGTCAGCATTCCGATGCGATTTCAATCTGCTGATGTCAAACCGCGCGGCCGATCACCTCTGCTGGGTGAACATACCTATAATGTGCTGCAGGACTTCGGCGTCAGCGATTCAGAAATTGAATCACTCACACAACAGGGGGTCATTGCTCAGTTCAGTCAAGAGGAGTAACTCAGAGCCATTCGGCAAGCATATATATCCTGTGCTACACCCCATATCACAAATCAGCCCAGCATTGGTAGTCAGAGCAAACGCTTGCAGCAGCTCACGATCTTTTGGCTTATAATCCGGTTCGTTCTCCACCTGACGAGCATAGTCAGGGGCCCAGACATAGTAGAATTCCGGAAGTTTATGATTCCAAACTGTCATGTGAGTTTACTTCTGGATGATTACTGTATCGAAGTCTAATCCAATCACAAAGTTGTAAAGTTGAAACTTACTCTACCTTAACTTGAATCTCTTTTGATGCTGATCGACCCTCAGGCGTCATCCAGCGCCGAACGGACCGTACCTCAAGTTAAGATGCCTTTTAGACGAACCTTTGTTAAGTTAAACTCATCAGCTGTTCAAATTGCAGCCTTGGCGCGACTTCAACCCTATTTTTCCAGCAGTAGTCTTGAACTGACACGAGGGAACAAATGAAAAAACCAATAGATCGTCGTTCGTTTCTGAAACTAGGGGCTGTCACCGGGTTAGCCTCCGGATTTACCCTCGCGAAAGCCGAACATAACAATGCCAATAGAATAAGGCAATACACGAGACTTGGCCGAACAAACCTTGAAGTCTCAGACATCTCTTTTGGTTCCAGTCGGCTGCGACCTGGTGAGGAATATCTGGTTGACTATGCCCTTGATCACGGCGTGAACTACATCGATACCGCAGAAAGTTATACCCGCCAAAATTCAGAGCGGGTGATTGGGAATGCCCTCAAAGGAAAAAGGGACAAGGTATACATCGCAACCAAGATGTTTGCAGGTGATAACACCAGCAGGACCACAATGATGAGATCACTCGAAGACAGCCTCTCTAGACTTCAGTCTGATTACGTTGAGATATTCTTCAATCACGCTCTAAACGAAATGCCAAGACTGAAGAATGACGAGTGGTTTGAGTTTGTAGAGCTCGCCAAAAAGCAGGGAAAGATTCAATACACCGGCATATCCGGTCATGCTGGTAATCTGGTCGAGTGTGCAGATTACGCATTGGACAACAATATGGTCGATGTACTGCTGCTGGGTCACAACTTCGGTCAGGACCCTGCTTTTTATGCGAGATTTATCAGATCATTTGACATGGTTGCCAATCTGCCAGACCTGCCTCGTTTGATGGCCAAAGCCAAAAAACAGGACGTAGGAGTCGTCGCGATGAAGGTATTAAGAGGTGCACGTCTGAATGACATGAGACCATTTGAAGAAGGTGGTCACACCTATGCACAGGCTGCTTTCAAATGGACGCTGTCCAATGACAATGTCGACACGGCAATAATCTCCATGACCAGCACCGAGAAGATCAATGAGTATCTGGGTGCCTCTGGCGAACGAAAAGTAACCCAGCGTGATTTCGAGCTACTTGAACAGTACGCCCGACTGACTGACATGACCTATTGTCATCACGCATGCAATGATTGCGAAGGTGCGTGCCCCAGTGAAGTACCCATTTCCGACGTGCTTCGCAGCAGAATGTACGCCACGGATTATGGCGATCTCCATTTTGCAAAGGACGAATATGCCAGGCTCGATAGCAATGCCAGTGCATGTCTGTCGTGTGACGGGTCGCCATGCAAAGATGCCTGTACGCATAGCATCAATATCGCCCGGCTTTGCGGCCCAACACATCTAATGTTGTCCTAGTTCCTCATTCAGATGCACTTACACTTCGATCTTGTTGGAGGTATCTCAGGTGACATGTTCATCGGCGCCATGCTGGATTGTTTTCCCGAGCACGCCGACTCACTGACGGAACAAATCAATCTAGCTGGATTTGAAGAAATGGTTTCACTGCGACATGAACCTTTCAGCGACGGAATCCTGAGCGGGCACAAATTCGATGTTGAGCCAACCGTAAAAGCAGAATCTCATCATCATCGTCACTACCATGAAATTGAATCAATACTGAAGGGTTCTGATCTTGATGAGAAGACCCGGGCAGCTGCACTCGAGATATTTAAAATTATCGCCATTGCCGAAGCAAAGATACACAATACATCCATTGAGTCGGTCTCCTTTCACGAAGTTGGAGCCTGGGATTCGATCGCTGATGTCGTCTGTGCTGCCTACCTGATCGCACAATCCGATATCAGATCCACGAGCGTATCCAGTCTTCCATTGGGTGGTGGCCAGGTGAAAACTGCTCACGGTACATTGCCTGTTCCAGCACCCGCCACTGCCTTGATACTCGAAGATTTTAAATTCACTGATGATGGAATCACGGGAGAACGCATCACCCCGACAGGGGCTGCAATTCTGAAATATCTCAACCCAAAAAAAGCCTCCCCGGGTCGACTTATCAGGCAAGGTTTTGGTTTTGGCACCAGGAAATTTCCAGGAATTTCAAATGTCCTGCGTATTCTTCAGTTTGAATCCGATGAATCGGAGCTATGGAAGACCCAATCAGTCAGCCAAATCGAATTTGAACTGGACGATCAGACGGCCGAAGAAATCGCAAATGCACTGGATCAGCTAAGAAAACAGAAAGGCGTTCTGGATGTTATACAATACTCTGTTCTAGGAAAGAAAAACCGACTCAGTACCTCGATAAGATTGCTATACCAGGCCAGTAATTCTGAAGAAATCCAGCAAGCCTGTTTTCGATTGACAACAACACTGGGACTTCGCCTTTCTGAAGTAACACGAAGCATCCTGAGCAGAACAGAGAAAAGTATTCAGCGTGATGGCAAATCGTACCGGGTTAAAGTAACAGATCGACCGGGCGGCGTGACTGCCAAAGGTGAAATGGATGATTTTTCAGGTGATTCAAATATCGCTAAACAAAGACAGGCTCGAAACGAGATCGAATCTGCGAGTATCAAAGAGAACAAAGACAAGTGAAAATACTTGAGCAATTAGAGCAACAACTTGCATCGCTTGGCCCGCTCGCGGTTGCCGTCAGTGGTGGTGTTGACAGCATGACCCTGGCAGTTGTTGCACATCGGGTCAATCCTCAAGTGGAAATATTCCACGCGGTTTCAGCGGCGGTTCCCAGGCAGGCGACAGCTCGAGTTAAGCAATATGCGAAAAGGGAACAGTGGCGACTCAATATCATTAATGCTGGTGAAATCAACGATCCGGATTATCTGGCAAACCCGGCCAACCGCTGTTACTTTTGCAAAACCAATCTCTACGATACGGTCGTCAGTCAAACCGATCACCTTGTTTTATCAGGTGCGAATCTTGATGACCTGGGTGATTATCGACCTGGACTTGATGCTGCAAAGGAACATCAGGTTAAACATCCATACGTCGATGCCGGAATCGACAAAGCCACACTCAGGGCAATTGCAAAGCACCTTTCACTCACTGACCTGTATGATTTACCAGCCGCTCCCTGTCTGGCCAGTCGCATTGAAACAGGCATCGCCATCAACCCGGAACTGTTACCGGTTATAAACGAAACCGAACAGGCACTCTGGGACAGGTTACAGCTTTCATTACCTATTAAGGGAATTCGTTGTCGGCTACGCAAAAGCGGCGTCGCGATTGAATTGCAGACCAGCGAAGATATTGATACTTCCGCAGACTATGCGCTCGAAGCCACAAAAATCGTCTCCGATCGATTTACCAGCCATGGATTTGCAAAATACACCGCACATATCACTATCGAACCTTACCGGCGAGGTAGTGCTTTTTTAGTTGAGACCCTGACCGTTGAATGATCAAGACAACAAAGGTGAAGTAATACTGGACCTCGCAAGAGAAAACCGAACAGGGCTGGCTGAAGCCGTTTTCTGTAATGGAAAAAGCCAGTCTCAACTTGAAACCATCTGCAATCAGGTTGACGCAGACAAGCGATCCATGTTGTTCACCCGGTTTGATTCATCTCAGTTTTCTTTTCTTGACCAGAAATTTCCAGGCCTCATTAATTACGACTCGGTATCACAGACAGGTATATCTCATCCCAGGGAAATGAAGTCTGACACCCATGTTGCTGTCATCACTGGGGGTAGTTCCGATGTGCCGGTAGCCAGGGAAGCCACAAAAACTCTCGAATATTATGGTCAACCGGCATTGGTTATTGACGATGTCGGTGTTGCCGGATTATGGCGATTGGTTGACAGGGTCAAGGATATTGAACAGATGAAGGTCGCCATATGTATTGCGGGAATGGATGCTGCATTGCCAACGGTACTGGGGGGGCTGATACCATGCTCTATCATCGCGGTTCCCACTTCAGTTGGCTACGGTATGGCAAAAAATGGTGAAACCGCACTGAGGTCATTACTGGTTAGTTGTGCGCCGGGATTGACCGTGGTCAATATCGACAACGGCTACGGCGCAGCCTGTGCTGCGATACGTCTGCTTAACCAGTTGAATGATGAGGTAATGTAGCTACCTTACCTCATCCATTTCACCTCGGATAAATAGCGCTTCCTGATTCAGTTTAATAGCATCCTGTTTGACCGCAGATTCCAAATCTTCCATATTATTTTCGTCAAATTCAGAAGCTGCATCCAGGATTATTTGAAGAAGACTGGCATCACTGGATGAATTGAGAAAGATGCCTGGTCGATCAAGTACGTAATGGACAGCGCGCCTTAATGCCGCTTCTTCCCTGATAGGTTCATACCAGCTGAATCTCTTTGACGGATCATCTTCCCGCCAACGACGCCGGGCGATAGATTTGATCGTCTGCATTGCCACCTGTTTTTCTCTGGTGATTTCATACAACCGATCAAACTCAGCCGCATATTGAGTGTCCTGCATCATCATATAGCTGTAGGGTAACAACACCGAATCAAACTCATAGGCCTCAAGACTTTTGAGGTGCATCTCCGCTGCACGTGTGCCATGACCAGTGACACCAATGAAGCGAACCATGCCCTGCTCTTTTGCCTCTATGGCCGCCTTTACGGAACCCTTGTCACCAAGTGCGGTCTCCCATTCACTGTCATTCGTCAGATTGTGCATCTGGATCATGTCAATTTGATCAACCTGCATTCGTTCGAGTGAATTCTCGATACTCCTCAATGCAGCATCCCTGGTTCGTTTACCTGTTTTTGTTGCCAGAAAGACCCTGCCGCGATGATCCTGCAGAAATGGTGCCAGCCGCAGTTCCGCGTCACCATAACTTGCCGCAACATCAATGTGATTGATACCTCGGTCCAGGATCATAGACAGCACTGCATCAGCTTTGTCCTGCCTCATGGCACCAAGGGCGGCTGCACCGAACAAGATCCTGGTACTTTTGTGACCCGTAGCGCCAAATGGGATTTGCTCAATCATCGTTGCCTCCTGATTCAGTGCAGCTTCCGGCTACCGGAAAACTGGGATGTATATAGACTGACAACGAGTTAACAGCAATTAGAACGCGACATCTACCCCCGCTACAGCGATCAGGATTCTAACTCGCCTTTCGCGCAAGGCCTGTTTAAGAATTCGCCCGAATATTCCAGCACCTCGTTACTGCTGTTTAATCCGAAGGTATCAAGAATATGTGAGAACTGATCAATTGAAAACATCTGTGTTATCACGCTCGATCCGTGTTCACCTAACCACTTAAGGGCAGGTTCTTTGCCCGTATCTGAAAAGAAGGCTCAAATGATTTTATGATCACACTCATGGTGTGATCCACACCCCCGACAGGTTATCGTGGGGTGTCTGCTTCCAACCCTGATTAATTTCAATTGCGCGCAGCACACCCATATGGGCAACAATGAGGTTATTTCCTGGCAGAGATGATAGATAACGTAATCCCGACAAAATCCGACTATGAAACTCCTGCCATGGCTCACCTCCCGGTATTTCAGTTGGTTTACCTTCCCGCCACGCCTTGAGGAATTCCGGATATTTGGCGCCTATTTCTTCCGATGTCAGACCACTAATATCACCATAGTGTCGCTCGTTCATATCCAGGACCGGATCCAAAAGTTTCAGATTGAGTTCGTCTGCGATGATCCTTGCTGTCTCACGAGCCCGGGACAATCCCGAACTCGTTATGGATACAAATCGAAACATTTCAAGTGAAGCACACACTTCTTTGGCCTGCTGTCGTCCAAGATCAGTTAAAGGTGGATCAGCATGACCAGCCCATCGTCGCTGCCGGTTCCAGGTCGACTGACCGTGTCGAACAACATAGACGGATTCCTCCTGCCTGGTTGATCCTTTATTCACCCGAGTGCCTTAAGTCCCTGGCCCAGCATTCTGTGTTCAGCACAGTGACTGACTATTAAGACTGTGATCGGACTGGCTATTTGAGTGCCTCATCAAATACAAATAGATCTGTAAGGAGAGCTCGCAGGTGTATGGAAGCATTGAGATTATCGATCAATAAGGAGCTGATAGATCCCTGTGCCAGAACAAGTCTGACTGCACCCAGTGTTTTTAGAGCATCAGTTTCCAATGCATCAATAAAGCTGCGGTATGTATCCACCACTTCAGCGTTTTTTGCTTCAGCTACCGCCGTAACTACACCAGCCAACCCATCCAACGCAGTCTCAATATCATGCAAAAATGCGGTGACTTCCTGTCCCTGAGTCGTCCCTACTGACGATTCGATCCCCTGGGCAGCATATGCCAGCATGTATTCGTAGGCTGCTTCTATCTTATCAATTCGCTCATTAAGTTCGTTTCTGTGTTCAGTGACCATGGTTTTCCATACTTCAGTCTAGTTTTGCCATCTTTCAGGATCATGCTGATCCAGGAATTCAGCCCTCGTCAGCCTGCCTGTCAACATCGCACGAGTGTATATCAGCTTTTCTGGCCTTAGAGAAAAATAGATGTGGATTATGACAATAACCATCAGGAAAAGGGCTGAAAATCCATGCAATACGTAAATAATCCCCCAGTTCTGATCCGACAACCAGTAAAGATCCCTCTCCCACAAGGGTGTGTCAATTTTAACCATCATCAGCAGCCCTGTAACGATAGTGATTGGAATAGTCAGGCCGACCCCAAGATGCACCAGCTTTTGTGCAGGTGAGTATTTTCCAGGCTTGACTAATTTGCTGTTTTGTAACTTCAGCAGCCAGCCAAACGCCGCCTGAATTTCCTTAATATCTTCCAGCCCAAATATCATCGCACGCAGATCCTGCCAGAAACAGGAGCGCACAATGTGTGCAGCAACAACACCTGTTAATGCAAGTCCAGATATCCAGTGTGCTGTCAGCCACGAAAATTTAAGCCCAATGATCGGTAGAAAGGCGGTAAACAACAGAATCAGAACAGTTACTGCGGTTACCCAATGAAACATTCTGTCAATCATTGTGTGGCGAATGATATCTTGCTCACCACCAGCGTCTGTCTTCTGATCTGCCACTTCACTCATGCGTCGCCGGTTCGCGACTTTCGCGGTGCGATGAGCCACATAAAGAGTGCGTGAATCAGAATAAATGTCAGCGTTGCTGTGAAAAAGACGCCCAGGAGATCCCAGGACACACCTTCAAGCACAGACTGGCCCCAGGCATTATGGCTATAGCGAAATACTTCCACGAAATCAGCTGTTCCGAATTGCCCGTTTTACCAGATTTTCCATCAAGGGAATCTTGAAATGGTTATGATTCAAAGGCGTCGCACCTCGAACAGCCGACTGGCCTGCCAGGTTCTCGGTTTCTTCGTTCTTTGCACTACCCCTGACCACGCCTTCCACCACGGTTAATCGTGTCGGCACACATTCAACACCATTGCAGGCGATGCGAATATCTTCTATTGCTGAATCCTTGATCTTCATTGCGGAAGCAACATTGACCAGTGCAAAATCCCACGTTTTGCGGTCGGCAACCTTTTCAAAATAGAAACTCGCCCCCGCCCATGTATTGGGTATTCGAATCGTCGTCAGTATTTCATTGTCCTTCAGCACCGTCATGCGTTCGATATCCTTGTCGGGTCCAACAAAGAAATCTTCTGCTTTGACGGTTCTTTCACCATCCGGACCGGTAATAACGCATTCAGCATCCAATACCACGAGTGCCGGGGCGGTGTCTGAGACAGAAACGGCGACGCAACGATCAGCATAGAACAGACAGTGTTCCCGATTCATTCCCTCCGGCGTATCAGCAAAACACTTCTTGCCCCCGGCTCGATAACAATCCATACCTGCGCGGTAATACCAGCACCGGGTATCCTGGCAAATGTTACCGCCCAGGGTACTGACATTTCTAATCTGAGGACTGGCTACCTGACCTGCGGCCTCTGCAAGTACACTGAATTTTGACCTGATCAGATCGTTATTGGCAATTTCGGTCAATGTTGTCGTGGCGCCGATTTCGATACCTGTGGCAGTCTCACTGATTCCACCAAGCGCATCAATAGCAAGCAGATCAATAATGGCACTGGGATTCTTAATTCGATCCTTGAACCAGTCCAAACTGTCATTTCCGCCAGCCATTACCCAACCATCCTTACCGAAGCGACTGGCAAGATTCAACGCATTTTCCAGGTTTGCGGGTTGATAAAGCTCGAACCCTCGCATCATATCCTTAATCATATTCTTCTCCCCTAGAAAGTATTGACGGCCAAAGGACCATGGGACTGAGGGCGGCCACTGGCGGCATTGATAATCATGTCCGGAACAACAGGGGTTCTGTTGAAGTAGTGCCCCCCAAGGGCATCGGATATGGCACAAAGCAAGGCAGCAGCAGCACACCCCATGACGGGCTCACCAATCCCGCGGGCACCTACCGGATTCATTGGATCAGCTATATCGACAGCACTTGACCGCATGACTGACGGTACATCCAGGTAACTCGATATTTTCGACTGGTTCATTCCGACCGCTGCCGGGAGGCCGTTTTGCGGATCGTAAACATGCCTTTCCTTTGTCGCCATGCCAAATCCCATGACACCACCACCCTTGATCTGAGTGGCGACCCCCATTGGATGAAGCACAGTACCGCAGTCGGCAACGCCCACATAGTCGATGATGTCATAGACACCCGTCTCGATGTCCAACTCGATCTGAATGAAGCCCGCAGCAAACGCTGGTGGTGTTCCTTCTGACTTGAGCTTATCTTTGGCAACGCCTACCAGACCCGTTCCGGCCAGACCCGCAACTGAAGCTTTGGTCATCGGATTGATGTCGTCCGGTGCTTCTGCACCACTGAACTTACCGCCAATTTCAATCGCGCGTTGTGCCGCTGCAGCGTAGGTAAGGTTCTTGGTCGGATCTGAAATCAAAAAGACTTTCTCTTCGCCGATATCGTAATCGTCGGCACTACCTCCCAGGTCCATTGCAGCGATTTCCTTCAGCTTCTGCACGGCATCAACAGCAGCGACGTAATTGGTCCTCGTCATCGTGTACGAGGTATTGCTTCCGAATTGACCGATATTCCAGGGAAGGTGTCTACGACTGTCCCCTCGCACTACCACACAGTTCTCCCAGTCATATCCGAGTACCTCTGCTGCAACTCTCGAGGTCGCCGTATGAGAATAGGTACCGAGATTACCCACACCTGTGTGGATATGCAGCTTGCCCTCAGGGGTGATTACCAGCAGCCCGTCGAAACCGCTATATCCCGCGCTATGGTAAGCCTGACCGACACCTATGCCTGTCACCCTGGCGCCTTTTTTCTGCCCACTGAGTTTCTTCTTCTCCTCCCAGCCGAATTCTTTGGATCCCTGCTGAAGTGCTTCATTTGGAAAAGCACTGGTCATCGTGCTCTTGCGTGGGCCATATTTGGTTTTGCTGTCAGGATCATTGATCGCCCTGATTGCCACCCTGTCAATACCTAATGCCTTCGCTGCTTTATCCATCAAGGGTTCTATGGCACAGGCGATCTGATTCTGACCCGGCCCTCGCTGAGCAGTTCTCGGCGGTGTGTTCGTATCAACCGGGACACCTCTGAAGCTCATTGCATCCGGGGTGTACATCAGCGAGATAGCTTCAGCGGCAGAGATATAGTCATTGTAGCCGACATCTGGACCGTTTTCCTGAACGATGTACAGATCAACTCCCAGCAATTTGCCATCCTTTCGAAAACCCATTTTGACCCGACCCTGGAATCCGGGTCTTGCTGAACCCACAAAATGTTCTTCAGCGCGGCTGATTCTCATCATTACCGGCCTGTTAATTTTCTTCGACACATGAGCAGGTATGGACATCTCTGTGAAGGCTGAGAGTTTTGATCCAAAACCGCCCCCACAATACTCTGAGACAAAAACTAGATCCTGAGGTGCAATACCGATCATTCCTGCCAAAAACGGCAGAGGAAATGCCTGACTCTGTGAAGATGCGTGAACGAAACACTTCCCATTCTGCCAGTAAGACAACGCCGACCGGGTTTCCATACAATTATGAGATGTACCGGCGGTTACAAAACTCTCATCCAGGGTATAGTCAGCTTTTTCGAGGTTTCCCTTTACATCACCATAGGTCCACTCCTCTTCGGCCTGACCCATCGGTAACTGACCTTCCTTTACAGCGGCAAAATCCCTGGCTGTCCATTTCATTTCTTTTACATAAGGTGCCGCGGTGAAGTTCTTGTTACCGGCAACATTTCCATCGGTTCTCGCATTGGTTCCGCCCGGGTAGAGACTCTCCAATGGATCAACAGTAAATGGCAGCGGCTGCATATCCAGTTTGATTTTTTCGAGCGCATCCTGAGCAAGCGTTTCACTCTCTGCAGCCAGTGCCAGAATTGGCTCACCCACATAATGCGGTTCGTTGGTCAGTATCGGTTTATTCGGAGAGGTCGTCGGCGGCAGATCATCAGCGGTGAGTATGCCAATAACACCTGGCATGGCGAGCGCCTCAGTTGCATCAATACTGTTCACTTTCCCATGCGGCATGGGACTCACCAGTAAACGGCAAAAAACCATTCCCTCGACTTTGAAGTCCTCGGCAAATTTGGCTTTACCTGTGACCTTCGCTACCAGATCAGGTGGAGTGAAATCTTTGCCAATTAATTTATAATCATTCATCTCAGCTTGCCCCCGCTGCGCGCATCACGGAATTTAGATAGTGATCGTAGGCACCACATCGACACAGGTTACCTGCCATTGCCTGCCGTGCCGCTTCCCTGCTGGGCTTAGGATTCGCCTTCAAGAGTCCTACCGCCGACATCAGCTGTCCTGGTGTACAAAACCCACACTGAGGTCCCAGTTCATCGATAAATGCCTGCTGAACCGGATGCAAGTCTCCATTGGCATCCTGCAACCCTTCAACGGTAGTGACCTGCCGCCCCCTGACACTGTGACTTAGCGTTGCACATGAATAGGTTGGGATATCATCAATGAGTATTGTGCAGGCACCGCATTCGGTTCGATCACATCCGAGTTTGGTGCCCGTCATCCCGAGCTTGTATCGCAATGTCATCGCCAGTGTTTCCTGAGGCATAACGTCCACCCTGCGCACCTTGCCATTGATATTTAAGGAAATCAGTCTTTCAACTGCTTCAGTCGCTTTGGCTGTGGGTGATGATGACGGGTCGCCGGAACAACCACTCAAGGTACCCAACATCGAACCGGATGCAACGGTTGCTCCTGTGGCAATTATGCTCTTGATGAATCTTCGGCGAGATAGCCTGACACTGATAGATCGCGGCACTTCTTGAAATTCACCAGCGCTGCTCTTCGGATCATAGATCTCGGGTTTCATCGCTCCCTCCCAGTAACCTAATTCTTGTGCGCTCCACTGTAGCGATTTTGATTGGACAGGGTCAAGAGGCAATTAGCCCGCAATGCCTCAGCTGCCAGGAATCGATCCTCCGAATAGGCCCATATTGGCAATATAAGCAATGACAGGATGTTGAATTAGCCAGGAGGAATGACATCCAAAACTTCAAGTCAGCCGTTCAACTGCAACTGCATGATGTAGCTTGCTCCATCCGCCCTGGTCACTGATACAAGTCATGTCCGCTCTGTATACCAGACACCTCTCATTACAACTTGAACGACTACCGGTTCAGGTGATTTGCCAGCAGTTGGTAATACCTTGAAACAGAAGATATTGTATTGTGACCAGTATTTGAAATCGTCTCTACCCTGATCTGCGACGTTGGAAATGCCTCAACCAGATTTTCCGTATGGAGGATATTAATCACCTCATCATGTTCGGCGATTAAAACAAGGGTCGGAGCAGTAATCTGATTAACTCGACTCAATGAGTCGTAGTGATCTTTTAACATCAGAGAACCCGGGTAGATACGATACAGTTTCTGCGCAACATTTCTAACGCTGTCAAAGGGGGTAATGAGAGCAAGCCTGCTGATACTCCGATTAGCGCCAACATAGGTGGCAACACCACTACCCAGGCTGCGCCCAATCACGGATACACCAGCATGTCGAGTTGCCACGTCATCGAATATGAATAGCGCATCAGAGTAAATGCCATCCTCGGTGGGTGTGCCACTGCTGCCGCCATAGCCACGGTAGTTGACAAGGTAAACCGTATGAGATGGAAAAAGGGGAGCAAAATCAGCAGCATTTAGAGCAACGGCTTCGCCGTTGCCACCGAAGTACAGGACCGCGGTGTCCATTCCTTCATTTAGGACGATAACATGTATGAACTCACTCTCGTTCTCAAAGATCACCTCAGGGTAGCTATGTTTGACAAGCGGTGTGGGAAAATACAGAAGACTGCGCTGAAACAGGTACAGCAAAGCACCGAAGCCAATATAAACCAGGACGATTATCGTCAGTAGTGAAGTCAAACTCTTTTTCATACCATCAACAGGATTAGCAGCAGGAACCTGACAACGTTAGTTCTATATACATCCGCAATACTATAGTCAGAAACCTAAACGACTTGGCTGGGTAACTCAGATGCGCGGCACTCAGCTGAATGAGCCGAGAATCTCTTCTTCAAACTGCTGCAGTCGCTCAACATCACCAGACGGGATGCCACCAAATATTATCTCGGTGATACCAGCGTCCGCAAACTCACCGATGCGATCAATGACGTACTGTTTCGATCCAGCGACTGTACCTTTACCAAGACCCTTTATGACACGGTCAATCAGATCCTGATCTTCAGTCAGGTAGCATGGCATCAGCAGAGTACGACGAATCTCTGCCGGATCCCTGCCCGCGTCTTCGCAATGCTTCTCCAATATTCCAGCCTTTTCCAGGTAGTACTCGAGTGCCATTCCGCCACCAGCCCAGCCATCAAGATTCATCACATCACCATAGCGAGCCAGCGTTCTCAAGGTGCGTTTCGGGCCTGTACCACCTACCATGATGGGGATCGGTTCTCTGTAGCTACCCGGAGACAAGCGAGCCTGATCGAGTTGATAATACTTACCGGAATAATCAACCGGATCATCACTTCTGATCAGTAAACGGATAAGTTGGCAGGCTTCTTCAAATCGATCCTGCCGTTCTTTCATTGACGGGAAATCCCAGCCATAAGCTTCGTGCTCCCTCTGATACCAGCCAGCTCCGATCGCCAGGGTAAATCTGCCTTCGCTTATTGAGTCGATCGTGCCAGCAATCTTCGCCGCATGGGCCGGATTTCGATAGGTATTACCCAGCACAAGATTGCCAAGGCGCAGCTTCTTCGTCATCCCCGCAACGGCTGCAATGGCTGTTAGTCCCTCAAAAGCGGTGAGTGCTTCCTGTTCTTTGTTTGCACCTGGCGGAATAAAATGATCTGCAAACCAGACGCTGTCCCAACCACCTGCTTCCATCGCTTCGACAGTCGGCTTGACGGCTTCCCAACTCGTTCTATAGACATTAACCTGAACACCAAAATCCATATCCTGCTCCCCTTACCTGTTATGTCTGATCATGGATCAGATGCGATGCCAGATCGCGTTACTCGCTTCCGTCAGCTTCTGCAATGAAATCACTCTCGAGTATTCTTGCACCGCGCAGAATGTTGCCCATTGCGTAGTTGCCTTCGTGGCAGGCGTATTCATACACTCGCTCCTTACTGCTCTTCCAAATATACTCACCACTCCAGGTAGCCGTCCAAGCCGTGGGGTCATCCACCGTGAAGCCGTAGAGAATGTCGCCGTTTTCAAGCTTGCTGAGTTTTTCGATGATATGCAGATTTTCATCACCCCCGGCCAGGCCGGTTCTATCTCGAAAATTGATCGTGTCGATTACCAGCGTATCGCCCTCCCACCAACCGATGGAATCACCAAGCCATTTTTGAAAACCATTGGTATTGTGTTCTGAATTAAGGCGGATGATACGGGCATCGTGCACCATCTCCAACAGAATCACGACATGATCTTCGGTCTGGGAAATTCTATTGAAATTATTGTAGAGGCTAGGAATCATAGGTGGGCCGCCGCTGAATCCAAGCAGACAACGCTCAGCCAGCGCGAGATATTCAGGACCATCAAACGGACCCGGACCGTCTTTAGTTAACCACGAAGCAGTACCATCATTGGTATAGGCAAAGGATGCGAAATTCTTAGCCATCTTCAACATACCAGCCATGGTCATTGGTGGCTGACGACCATTAGGCGGATCATAGACAATTGATGTTCTAAACTTTCCGTCAATCTCAAACGCATCGCTTCCAGGGTCAACCCAAAAAGCGTTGTAGCCGCCGACACCGCCAGCACCGAAGGCATGCCGGCCGTCACCACCCTTTACCGGTGCACCGCGCTCCGGGCTACTTTGCCGGTTAGCGAACTCCAGTTGTTTTTTCATGCCGCCGATGACTTTCTCTGCTTCCTCTCGTGACATGAATTTCTTGTCACCAAAATACTCTGGACGATCCAGGGGCGTTAAGGTTCCTGCGTCGTAATTACCCGTGAAGTCTGGTTTGCCAGATTTTGTTCGTTTGATTCCCGAGTCATCTGCGTGAACAATGCCGCCCAGCAGTAACAGGACAGGCGCGAGTTTTAGGTAGGTACCAGCCATAAGGTGATCTCCTTTTTTAGACGAGATGATCCTAACAACCTGCATTTTAGACTTCAACGCATACTTCCTGTTCAAGAAGATATGTTCTCAACTGGAAAACTGAAGAAATATGTTGTTGAATTCATGATCAAAATCGCGTTAATACAGTTAAGAAAAGGAAGTCATCGTGAAAGCGATCTTTGTTTTGCTGGATAGTCTGAATCGTAACTACCTTCCCATTTACGGCAATGACTGGGTCAAGGCGCCCAATATAGAACGACTGGCGAATCATGGTATTACCATGGAAAACCACTGGCTCGGTTCAGCACCCTGCATGCCTGCTCGTCGCGATATTCTTACCGGCAGGCTCAATTTCCTGGAGCGTGGCTGGGGACCCATTGAACCCTACGACATCCCTTTTACCCGTCTGCTTCGTGAATCAGGTATTCGCTCTCACATGGAAACGGATCACTACCACTACTTTCACGTCGGTGGCGAGAACTATCATACTCAGTTTGATACTTATCAGTTTCATCGTGGTCAGGAGCAGGACCCATGGCAGTCGCGGACCACACCCCCAGACGAACCGGAACACATGGGACAGTGGGGGCAACAGTACTATACAAATCAGAAACTATTTTCAGGCGCCGACGACTTCCCTACGCCGAAGACGTTTATTGGCGCTATCGACTGGCTTAAGCATAACGAAGGCGCAGACGACTATGTACTATGGGTAGAGGGATTTGATCCCCATGAACCATTCGACTGCCCGGCAGATTACGTTGAGCAATATGGTGATACCTGGGACGGTCCATTACATCAGTGGACGGGTTACAGAAATGTTGAGGGGGATGAAAAAGCGACTCAACACCTAAGAAATCAGTATGCCGGAACATTAACGATGGCAGATGAGTATCTTGGCAAGATGCTGGACGAACTTGAACGCCAGGGGATTTATGAAGAGACGCTCATCATCCTTACCACCGACCATGGCCACCTGATTGGAGAACATGGCGTTACCGGCAAGAACAGATGGCATGTGTGGAATGAACTGGGTAACCTGCCAATGATCGCCAAGCTGCCTGGTAATCAAAACGCGGGGCAAAGAAGAAAACAGTTGACTCAAAATACTGATGTCATGCCAACACTTCTCGACTATTTCAACGTGGAAATCGATCATGACATTCACGGTGAGTCTCTAAAGAGTGTCTTTGAAGATGACACCACTGTACAGAGAGAAGCAGTACTTTATGGATGGTTTGGCATGCCCGTTAATATCACTGACGGAAAGTACACCTATATGCGCGCGGCAATACGTGAGGAGAATGATCCACTCTTCATGCACTATCAGATACCCACCTCATACAGCTTTCATGACCTCCCTGGCAGAGGGATGTTTCGCGAGGCAGAATTAGGCCCGTTTCTTCCCTTTACTCAGATGCCGGTCGTCCGTGCGCGCACCACTATGCGCAGAACAAGTATCGTCAAAGACACTCAGCTGTTTAATATCAAAGAAGATCCAGGGCAAGAGAATAATCTAGCTACTTCTGATACAGATAGCGATGCGGCACCGGAGATAGAAAAACAATATATAGACTTGTTGAAACAAACATTGAAGACGGTTGATGCTCCTGCCAGTCAGTACAAGAGACTTGGCCTGTAAGCAACCACACCCGATAATCCTGAAAACAAGATGGAAGACAAAATGACGAGAACCAAAATACTGTTAGTTACGCTAATGCTGATATTGCCATACGCATCTACAGCTGCACCTGGCGTGGGTGATCCTGCCCCTGAGTTCCAGGTCAGTGGATCCGATGGTAATTCCCATTCAATATCGCAGTTCAAAGGCCACAAGCCGGTAGTAATAGCCTTCTTCCCAAAAGCCTTTACCAGCGGCTGAACCATTGAATGCAAAGCGCTGCGTGACAGCGATCGTGAAATTCAAAATCATAATGTTGCCTATTTCATGGCCAGCACAGATAACATAGGAGATAACACCAGATTTGCTGAAAAAAACGACGCCACTTTTCCGATTCTGGCTGACCCTGACAAGATCATGTGCGGGGACTATGGCGTTCTCTCGGACTACGGATACGCCCGGCGATGGACTTTCTATATCGATAAAAAAGGCAACATTGTCAAAATCGACAAGAACGTCAACCCAGCCACCGCTGGTGCTGACCTCGTAAAGAATCTCGCGGAACTAGGCTTCTAACAAAAACCTTTTTAGCAAAGAAGCAGACCACAAAAACTTCCCGAAGCACCTGCCCTGACATAATGTTGTCAGGAGGTACTCGGTACTATTGACGCCAAACGTCTTATGGAACATCCAGGCGCAGACGCCTACGGGAAAATGTTTCCTGAATTCTGGTAACACCAAGGCACAACCAACATTGTCAATCCTCGATTCAATTCAACTTACGGGAATTGGTCAGTCATCATCCGCAAGCTGAACCAGCATCTTGCCGGTATTCTCACCATGCAAAAGACCGATAAGGGCATCCGGGGCTTGCTCAATACCATGCATGATGGTTTCCCGGTATTTCATTTTTCCTTCGGAAATCCACTGCCGCATATCTGATAGAAACTGATCGCGCATATGCGCAAATTCATAGACGACAAATCCTTTCATCGTCACCCGGTTATAGATCATATTCGACAAAGTGGTTACACCTTCCGATCTTGCGCCTTTATTGTTATATGCCGAAATCATTCCACAGACAGGAATACGTCCCAGCGGTCGCATCTGCCCACAAGCCGCGTCCAAATGTGCTCCACCAACATTCTCAAAGTACACGTCAATCCCGTCAGGCAAGCCAATATGTAACTCTTTGGCAATACTGCTTGTCTTGTAATTGAAGGCATAGTCAAATCCCAGCTCATTTTTCAAATACTCAACCTTCTCATCAGATCCGCAACTGCCTGCAACCCGACAGTTTTTTATTTTCGCAATCTGGCCGACGACACTGCCAACCGCACCTGCGGCTGCCGAAACAAAAACGTTCTCGCCTTCCTTGAGTTCACCGGTTATCAGCAGTCCACCCCAGGCGGTAAACCCGGTACCTCCCAGGACATGTAAATGAGTCGTCAACGCTTCTCCTTCTGTCTCAACAATCTGCAGCCCTTCACCATTCGACACGACATAAGTCCTGAAACCAAATCGATGCTGCACATAAGTACCAACCGGGTAATCGGCATGATCACTTTCTAATACCCTGCCAATTGCACCTCCTCCCATCGGTTCGTCAAGTTTGGTCTGACCGTTGGTTAACGGCGGCCTCATGGCTGGGTCAACAGACATATAGAGATTCTTTATCAATAGTTCGCCCGGCCCTGCTTCCAACTTCTGTTCTAGCAGACTGAAATTCTCCGGTACGGGCATTCCATCAGGCCTTGATATCAAATGAATTTCTCTGCTGACAACTTCAGTCATGACGTAATCTCCAAAAAGTATGCTGACTAGAATCCTACATGATGATGTCATTGACGGACAGCGGGGAAGCGAGCTTCTTTTCTTATATGGATTCCGTCATTATGATTGAACACCAGAATCAACAGGCAGAACCTGATGGCAGAACGTGCGGTAGACTCGCTGATCAACTCAAGTTTTCTTAATCCTGGAGGAGAAGGCGGCCTTGGTTACCTGTTCAAGGGTATTGAGGATCGACCTAAAATCGATACGCCAGAAGCCCTGCTGGAGCAGTTGGACGCAGCAGATATCGGTGCCTGTGTGATCTCTATCATGGCACCTGAACATGCTGAGTGGGTGGGCAAAGCTCATCAGCAATATCCAACAAAGATTCTGCCGGCAATGATCGTCAATCCTTTGCTTGGCTTCAAGGAGATACAGCGAGTCGTCGAGTATCATCATGAGTATGGCGTAGCCTGCCTCAGAATCCCACCATTTCGATACACGCTGCCACCAACCGATAGAGTCTATTGGCCTTTTTATACCAAGGCCCTGGAACTGGATCTCTCAGTATCCATGAACGCGGGAATGCCGGGACCCCGGCGACCCGGATTCGTTCAAAATCCGATCCATTATGATGAGGTTGCATTTCATTTTCAGGATCTCAGATTAATCATGACCCACTGTGGTCAACCCTGGACAGAGGAAGCAATCTCAACCATAACCCACTGGGACAATGTCTACATGTCATGCTGCGCCGTTGCACCAAAATACTGGCCGGACAATTTTGTCTATTTCATTAATACCCGTGGCAAAGAGAAAATGATGTTCGGTACCGAATACCCCACGATCATCTGGGAAAGAGGCAGACAGGAAGTCGAGGCACTTAACCTGCGGGAAAACGTTCTGCCACTATTTCTTAGAGAGAATGCCTGTCGTGCCTACAATTTTGAGTTTGATGTTGAGTAGAACGAACCAGGAAAGATAGCTAGCTGCAGACGCCGAAAAATATGGCATAACCTTGAATATTTTCCATACCGTCGGTGATGCCAAATCGTGGCTGAACGAGGCAAATGCTGACTGATTGCCAAGAACAGATGCACAGAAGATCCCGCGCTTCCGGGATCTAATGCACATCTGCCAATCAGTCTCTTCATGCGCCGAATCGTAACACCTGACCGGCTCGCTTATCAGTCAACTCACCATCCATCAAACTGATCTGACCGTTGATGATTGTGGCTCTAAAGCCCGTGGATTTCTGAATATAACGAGGTGATCCGCTCGGAAAATCGTGCACCAGTTCCGGCTGCAGTTCCCCAACGGTATCAGCGTCAAACACATTCACATCTGCACGCATACCTTCTTTAAGAAGGCCACGGTCATTGAGTCCAATCACTTTCGCTGGTCCGGATGTCATCTTCTGAATGACCTGCCCCATGCTGTAAAAACCTGTGTGCCGCTTCCAGTAGGAGAGCATAAAACTAGACCATCCTGCATCCATGATCTGTGACACGTGTGCGCCCGCATCGCCGAGGCCAGGGAAGATGTTTTCGCTCTGAAACAACCCTGCTTGTTCTTTCAGGCTGGCAGAGAACATTCTGAAGTTGAACAGCCCTTTGCCCCGGCTTTCCCGGGTCAGTCTCAGGAATGTTTCGGACCAATGCTCACCGGCCTCTTCGGATTGAGTTTTGAGATCCTGTTCATTTGCATAATCTGGCAGTGCATCTGAACCCAGGTAGAAGACCTGCCGCAAAGGAATTGCGCAGGCATTGGGTTGCTTCGCTTCTTCAATTAGCTCAGCCACAGTTTCTTCATTGTTGATTGCTGCAAGCCTGCCCGCGAAATCAAGTTTGCTGATTTCCTGCCATGTCTTACCTTTGATAGGCAATCCCGCCTGCAAACCGAACATATAACCAGAACCTCTGACATGCGAAATTGCAGTGACATCACGACCTTCACAGAGTTCATCAAGGGCTGCGGCAGCCTGTCGACCTGCGCCCTCTTCCGGGCTGGTGCCGTAACTGAACAAGACACGGCTGTCTGCTGTGTCTGCAATCTTCTTCAGGATGTCAAAGCCTGCACCTACCAGTTGCATCAGTCCTTTTTTCGAACCGACCACGGTCGCGATCTTCTCAAGCTCCTCTACCTCAGCATAAGTGCCAGGGATGGATCGTCCGTCCGGGGCTTTATGAGGTTCATATCGGTTCGTTGAAAATCCGAAAGCACCTCTGTCAATTGCATGACTGACGATATCAGCCATCTGCTGTTTTTCATCATTGGTTGCCTGTTCGCTGAATGAACGGTCACCCATCACATTGTATCGAATCGCTGCGTGACCGATCAGACCTGCTACATTCACTTTGGTGCCAAGTCGTTCGATAGAGTCGAGGTATTCACCGTAACTTTCCCAGTCCCAGGCAAGACCACCGAGAATTGCGTCCTTGGGAATATCCTCAACGGTTTCCATCATGCCAGCCAGTAATTCCCTGTGTTCCGGTTTGCAGGGTGCAAACGTCATTCCACAATTGCCTATAAGGGCTGTTGTCACACCATGCCAACTGATCGGGGTCATATCAGGGTCCCAGCCCATCTGTGCATCAAGGTGTGTGTGAATATCAATAAATCCAGGGGTTACCATCTGGCCCGTTGCGTCGATTTCCTGTTTACTTTCGCCTTCTATCTCTCCGACGGCAGCAATTAGGCCATCCTTAATTGCCAGATCTCCTGGCACCGGTTCACTACCTGAACCATCAACTATCGATCCGCCACGAATCAAAATGTCATACGTCATAATCATCCTCTTTGGTTGTTGTAATTCTTATAAAAAATGAATTGAGCCGCGTATCCTGCAAGATAGATGACTTGATGTCTAACATAATCTTTTCTTCGTCCTAGAACTCTATCTTACAAGCTCATAAATTCTCGATACCTAGTCACGTGCTTTGTCAGGTGCTTTGTCAGGTACTTTCCGAGCTACTGCACGATATTCCTGGCCCGAAGCTCTGCGATCGCAGACTGTTCATAACCCAGTTCAAGTAACAGTTCCGCGGAATGCTGCCCCAGTCTCGGTGGCGGCTCAGAAGGCGCCGTGGGTGTTTCATCGACGGTGAAACCGGCATTCAGCACCGTCAATCCATCTGCCATACCAGGGACGCCATCCAGCCTGGTCAAACTCTGCCGATATTCAAACTGCGGATTAGCCAGTACTTCCCCAGGTGTTTTTGCCTGCCCGACTGGCACGCCAGCTTCCCTTAACAACCTATCCCAGTAATCAGCCGTATTGGTGGCAAATAAATCTGCAAAGATCTGACGCAGCACCGGACCATTCTTGTGGGCGGCTCTTGGTGAATTGAACCTTTCATCGACCGTCAGTTCAGATCGATCCACTGCCTTCGCCAGACGCTCAAACAGCCGATGGCTATTGGCATTCACCATCAAGTACTTTTTATCCAGGGTCAAAAATGTACCCGCAGATCCCCGAGTGGCCAGTGGATTAGGACCTACGCGAGGACCTACCCGGCCGGTGGCAAGATAGCTGTAGAAGTTGAGTCCCATCAGGGTCATGGCAGATTCCAGCATGGATACATCCAGGAAACTGCCCTCGCCTGTTCGTTCTCGTTTGAGCAGCGCCGCATTGATGGCTGAACTCGCCACCAGTGCCGTGCCAGCATCTACCACTGCAAAACCAACCCGGACCGGCTGATTCACCAGACCTGTAGCCATAAACATGCCGGATTCACCTTGCACAAGGTGATCAAAAGCAGGTCTGTCACTCTCCGGACCCGAGCGACCGTAACCAGAGATCTGGCAATAAACAATATTCGGCTTTAATGCCCTGATAGATTCAAAATCAATCTGCAGCCGTTCGGGTGTTCCCGGTCGCATGTTTATCACTGCTACGTCAGCAGTTTTGGCAAGTTTTCGAACGATTGCCAAGCCCTCTGCGGATTTCAGATCGATCGCCAGTGATCTTTTATCGGCATTCTGTCCAAGAAATCCTGGCGATATCCCCGGTTCCAGTTGCACCCCCATTGACCTCATCTGATCACCCACTTCAATCGGCTCCACCTTGATTACCTCAGCCCCCATCAAAGCGAGTTGATAGGTGCAAAGCGGCCCTGCGTGAACATGGGTAAAATCCATCACCCGAATACCCTCTAACAGATCAGCCAAAATCGACTCCTTATCAACAGAAAAATCATAAGTTTTTCACCATCATAGTCCTTCGATCCCAATTTCATCAGGCCGTTACCGCTTCGCAGCAGCGGAGTTGTTTATGTCTGACAGCTCGCACCTATACTCATTCGCAACAGTGGTCGTTCGTCCGGTCACCCCGGTTTGATGTTAATATGATGATGTCAGCTGTTAGCAAAAGGTCATCTCTTCATGGCTCTGAGGAATTACTTACTTATCGGCTCGATATGTTTTTTTCGTCAGGCAGCTGCGAGCCTGACCTTATTCTTTGCCTAACCTGAGACCACTACCTGAGACCGCTATAAGTGCTGCGTCAGCCCTCCATCCAGCGGGAAAATCTGTCCGGTTACAAAACCAACTCCAGAACCCGATAGCCAGACCGCCAGTGGACCAATATCCTCTGCGGTACCTGCCCTCTTGCTGATAGTAAATCTCACTGCCCTGGCAGCATTCTCATCCTTTACATCTATCCTGTCATCCATCCAGTCCATCCAGCCAAGTTCTATGCCGTTGATGGATATCCCCTCTGGAGCCAGTTCCTGTGCCATGGCACGAACGAAATTAAACACTGCACCATGGGCAGCGCTATAGACGCTGGTATTAGGTAAACCTCTTTCTCCGAGCACAGATGTCACCAGTACGATATTGCCACCCTCACCTTTTCGTATATAAGGTAATACGGCCTGACATGCCGAGAATGGGGATGCAAAATTCGCCATCATCGTATTCGCCAGCTCATCAATGGAGATATCCATGATGGGTTTCGCCAGAAACAGATCTGATGCACAGGCAAGGATATCGACTCCTCCCATAGAATCAGCCGCTTTGTTTATTTGCTCTGACACCTTATCAGCCGGAACCTGATCAACTCGCTCAACTGTTGCCCCGGCTTCCTCATAGCATGCAGCGATCGCACCTCCGGCAGGGTTGTTAGCGGCAAAAACGATGGCTCTCTTACCTGTTAATTCGAAATGTTCCATAATCTTCTCCAGTTAAACTTCGAAACGGGGAGCAAAATCCACAGGGCCAAGACCACCTGCCAGGCCTCCGCCATCGATAATGAAGGATTGTCCAGTAATATAAGACGAGGCATCTGAAGCCAGATAGACCGCGAGCGGTCCAAGTTCCCACCATTCACCCAAGCGCCGCACCGGAATTCTTATACCGCGTTTATGCCTTTCCTGTTCTTCTCTTTCTGACTGAGCAGGACCTTGTGCAACATAGCCAGGGATAATGGTGTTTACGCGAATATTATGGGGAGCGAGCATCGTTGCCGTACTTTTGGTCAGAGATATCTGTCCACCTTTCGCCGTTGGATAAGCAAAATGTCGATTACCCCTTAGAGCGGTCCCTGAAGCCGTATGTATGATGACACCACCTTCTCCACGATCAACCATGTACCTCGCTGCAGCTCTTGAGCAATAGAAGTTGCTCTTCAGGTTCGTCGCAAGGACCGTCTCGAACGCCTCATCCGGGTATTCCCAGAATTCCCAGTTTCCGACGACGCCACCCCCACCGGCATTCGCAATCATAACGTCTATCTTGCCGTACTCGTCCACACATCGATCGACCATGCCATTAACCGCAGATGAATCAGTCACATCACATTGATGCGCGATCGACGAACCGCCGTCTGCGGTGATTTCGTCAACCGTCTGGTCAATCTGCGCCTGGGTTCTCGCACTACACACGACCGAGGCGCCTGCTTTCGCGAGGGCCTTCGCCATCGCTTTACCGAGACCCCGCCCTGATCCCGTGACGACGATGGCACGACCATCAAGTTTCATTTTCTCAAGCATTTCTCACCTCCTAAATGGATCTTCCTGCTACAGGGATCTGCGACATCGCTTTATCACATTCTTTTCGAGCTGTTTTACACTACCACTTATCTTCAAGTAAGAATCCTGCTGTCGACAGGGTAGAACCAATTTCAACTTTTCCTGATTCCTGGACTGAGTGTCATTGGTCGATTCCTTATCAAAAAGAATACGTAACGGTGCTGAACTGTATTGTTCTTTGTCGAGTTGGAAATTGCCCTGCACCTGAAGTCGAACGGGCCCACAATGATGATATTCAAGACGGCATGATTTTGAAACAACTGATCCGATAACGGATTCGGTCCCCCGCCACATAACGTATTCGAAAAACAAAGTAAGACCAGAGTCTTGACAGTAAGTTGCTTGCTCTAGGGCCGAAACTGAAGGGCACGTGGCACCAGCCTGGCTGGTTGCGTCACAATCTTAAACGCTGTTTCTATCCATTCGCAGATGTAGCGTCGTGTGTCCCTTGGATCGATCATCTCTTCCATCTGGAACCTGTTTAGAGGACCTACCGGACCTCTCGCACTTTCAATACGGGCTTCCAGTTCAGCCCGTAGTGCAGCAGGATCTTCTGCCTCAGCGAGTTGACGTTTATACGCCGCTTCAATCCCTCCTTCTGGCGGAATTCCACCCACATCGGCAGCAGGCCACGCAACCCGTACTGAAGGCTTTGATCTCGGGGTTGCGTAATTATTGCCTGCAACCCCAAAACTACGCCGCATAACGACAGTAAATATCGGTACGGTCACCTGGGCAAAAGCAATCATCCACTCACCCCCTTTACGAATCGTACCTGTAATCTCGTGCTCAAGGCCGACTGCAAATCCCGGGTTATCAATCAGGTTCAGGATTGGCAGATGAAACAGGTCACACAAATCCAGATGACGGGTAAGTTTGTCACAACCATCTGCGGTCAGCGCACCACCATTAACATGTTGGCTGTCAGATGCAATTACACCAACGGGATAGCCGTTGAATCTTGCAAATCCCGTGATCTGATCCGTACCCCACAATGGCCCAATCTCAAAAAATGAACCCTTGTCAACCATTAGTTTGATAGCTTTCCTCATATCAAATGTGGTCGTACGTTTCCGTGAAATCAGCGTGAATAATTCCTCTTCTCGACGATCCGTCGGATCATCAGATTCTGTGACCGGTGGTGCTTCATACACACTCGGTGGCAGATAGGAGAGAAACTCCCTCGTCATGGCGACGGCTTCTTCTTCTGTTTCGGCCAGATTGTCGACTGATCCATTGGTACAGTGAATATGCCAGCCTCCCAGTTCTTCCTTTGTGATGTCATATCCCATTGCATGAGAGACTACCGGCGGACCTGCCACGAAAAGCTGAGCTATGTCTCGCACCATCACGGAAAAATGACCCAACACAGCTTTGGCTGCCCCAAGGCCGACTACGCTCCCGAGTAACAGATTGACGACAGGGACCGTGGTTAGCTGTTCCATATACATGGAACTCCCCAAATGACCCGGTAGAAATGATCCACCACCGCCAGCTACTCTTGGTCTGCCCGCCTTTATCGCGCCTGAACTTTCTTTCGCCTTACTTTCACCCTCTTTCTTTTGAGCAGGTACCATGGCTGCCACACTGCCACCGCCGGATGAACCATCCAGCATCCTTACCGAAGGTATTCGCATTTCAATTGAAAGCCGATCCAGATAGCCGCTCTTTGCAGCGATTGCACCATCCGAATGACCGCCCCGTGAAGTGAAATCATCGGCACAGACAATGGTAGTTCGATTTTCGATAGTCCCCCAGCCGCCCACGCTATTGGCTGGCGTGAAACCCGATATCGCACCTGCTTCGTCATATGAGGCAAATCCGGTCACACTCCCGACTTCACGAAAGCTGTCATCATCCAGCAGCAGGAGAATGCGTTCCCGACAGGTGAGTTTGCCGCGCGAGCGCTGCCGAACCACACCGGGGTCTTCGGATCCGGGTGCCAGTCTTTCTTTGGCAAGATCCTGCAAGATACCAACTTCCTCAAGTACAACACCCCAGTTCTGATCAGGTTTGTTTGCTGCAATACTCTGACCATCTAAATTGCTGGATGGTGTAATGGCTATCAGAATCTGCCCCGCTGCCAGATTGTCGCCCTCGGCCAGTGGCAACATCGCTGTGACTGACCCCGAACAAGGCGCAGTAATGAGTGTTTCCATCTTCATTGCACTCACAACCAGAAGGGTGTCACCTATAGCAACATGGTCACCTTCTTTCACATGCACTTCAATCACGGTACTGTCCATTGGACATTCAACCGCCGTTTGATCATCGGCAGACGTCAATTGCATTTTTGGTGTCGCGACTCTCTTAACAGATACTGAATCGGTCTTTGGTGCCTGTTGATCAAACAGGTTGAGAGAGCTGTTCTCGAGTTCAGGTAAAGCTGTACTGAGCAATTGCGGAGTTTCGTCCAGCAATGTGGTCCTGGCATCGCCAGCCTGCACATCAGGGTGTGACAGGATTGCATGCAGCTGCGCCAGATTGTTCTGCAGACCACCAATATGAAAATTCTCCAGAGCATGGAGCAACCGTTTAATTGCAGACGGGAATGCTGATTCCTCAGATTGAAGAGACCCTGAATAGCAAATCACTTTTGCAAGTAAGGGATCAAACTGCGGTGGTGGACTGTATCCAAGATAACCACAGGCATCCACTCTCACTCCCACTCCAGATGGTTCTTTGTACGCAGTAATGTCTCCGGCAGATTGAGCAACGACCCTCGCCTGGATGGAAAACCCCCTGGGCGACCCAATAGCCCGTTGATTTTTCAGACCTAACGATTCAAGTGAAGCACCTGCGGCAATATGAAACTGAGCTTCAACAATATCTACGCCTGTGATCTGCTCAGTAATGGTATGTTCGACCTGGATTCTCGGATTACATTCGATAAAGAAGTACTCACCAGTCTCGGGGGAAACAAGGAACTCAACCGTACCTGCGTTAACGTAGGACGCCTCTCTGGCAAGCCTGATCGCATCGTTGAGTATCCGTTCACGTATGCCCTTATCTAGTCCAGGAGCTGGTGCCAACTCGATTACTTTCTGGTTCCGCAGTTGCACAGAGCAGTCCCTTTCATGCAGATGCACAACATTTCCATGGCTGTCAGCTAGAATCTGCACTTCAATGTGTCGTGGTCTGGCAACGAGTTTCTCAATAAAAAGGGCACCGTTACCAAAGGCACTCTCGGCTTCGCTGGTGCAGCGATCAAACAGAGATACCATCTGATCGGCCTGCTCGACAATTCGCATACCGCGTCCACCACCACCGGCAGACGCTTTCAGCATCACTGGATATCCGAACTTTTTCGCCAGTTGCTCCGCTTCTGCGGCAGAAGACAGAGGTTCCGTTCCGCCAGGAACAACCGGTATATCCAGCGATTTGGCGAGAGCCCTGGATCGAACCTTGTCACCAAACAGTGAAAGGGCCTCATGTGAAGGGCCTATGAAAGTAATCCCCTCAGATTCACACAGCCTGGCAAATTCGGCATTTTCAGACAAAAAACCGTAGCCAGGGTGCACACAATCACAACGACTGTCCGTGGCGACCTGGATCAGAGATTCAATATCAAGATAGGCATCGACAGAATCTTCCTGCCTGCCAATCTCGTATTTTTCAGTGGCGAAACGAGTGTGCAACGATAACGAATCGATTGGCGCATAAGCTGCAACGGATTCCATTCCTAAAGAGGTCGCCGCTTTCGCGACGCGGATAGCAATTTCTCCCCGGTTGCTTATCAGTACCTTTTTATGTGGTGCATTGTCTTGATCTTCTGCTCTCGCCATCGTTTTATAAAAAACTCTTTATGCAGGTTTAGGACAATAAGCCATCTTGCGCTGGTAATTACAAGGTCCAGGCAATGGTTTTGACCAGGCAGTAACTCGGTTAGACCGGTTGATACAGTTGAGTTAGTTTGGCAGCGCCACGCCTGCTGTGGCAGGATGGAACAGCATGAGAAACATCGAGAGTATTCAGTAGAGGAGAATGAGTGACCGACACCTTTGAGTACAAACGAGAAGTCGTCAGAGAAGGCAGCGTGCCGATCTCCACCAAGATCTATCATGGGGTTGGTGGGCTGGTTGGTGGTCATAAGGATTTTGCCTTTAATACATTCCTGCTGTTGTACTATAGCCAGATCCTGGGAATTTCCGCCTCCCTGGTGTCAGTTGTCATTGCCATTTCCTTGATTGTGGACGCGATCTCCGACCCGATAGTGGGCTCCATTTCAGACAACTATCGTTCTAAATGGGGTCGCAGACACCCTTTCATGATCGGCTCGGCGATTCCTTTCGGGCTGACACTGTACTTTCTCTTCGTTCCACCTGAAGGATTGAGTGACCTGTTCATTCTTGCCTGGTTGCTCTTCTTCACCGTCAGCGCCAGACTCTCCTACACATTCTTCACCGTACCCTGGCACGCATTGGCCACGGAGTACTCCAACGATTATATCGAGCGAACCTCCATCATCACCTTTCGCACCATGGTGGGATGGACCGGCGGTATTATCTTTCTTGTCTGTACCTGGCAATTCATTTTCCCAAATACTGACGAATTTCCATCAGGGCAACTGAATCCGGATGCCTATCCGGTATTCGGATTGGTTGCTGGAATACTGGTGATCATCTGGACGCTGGTTGCATCATTTGGAACTCAAAGAGAAGTCCCCTTCCTGCTCCAACCTTTGAAAGCCACTCCCAGGTTCAGTCTGAAACGAACAATTGATGAGGTCGCCCTGGCCCTGAATAATTCCAATTTCCGGCATACCTTTATCCTCTATCTGATGTTTTCGGGTATCGGCGGAGTCGGCGGCGTCTTCGACATTTACATGAATACCTATTTCTGGGAATTCACGCCTGATGAACTGAAGTGGTTTGCCTTTACAGGCCTCGGTGCCATTATCGCTTTCATCACTGTCCCGCGACTGCAACGCAAATTCGACAAACACAAACTGCTTCAGTTCTGCCTGTCCGCCGCGATGGTCAATGCCATGGTAAAAGTCTGCTTTCGTTTCTGGGACATCTGGCCGGACAATGGTCAGTCATTATTGCTACCTCTCCTGATTCTTCATGCGATTGTGACAGTCTTCTTTCTGTCTATCTGTGGAATCATGGTTGCCTCGTTTGTTGCCGACCTGTTGGATGAGCAGGAGTTCGAAACCGGCAGACGCCAGGAAGGCGTATTTTCCGCAGCCCTGAGTTTCTCGGTGAAGGCCACAAGCAGTATCGGTATCATTATTGGTGGATTGCTGCTGGACTATGTCGTGAATCTACCGAAGCAGGCACCACCCGGTTCGGTTGACTCCGATACCCTGTTCCGGCTGGCGTTCTCTGATGGCGTCGCCGTTCCCTTAATGTTCTTTATCCCCATATACCTGATCTCACGAATAACACTCACTCGTGAACGTCTGGCTGAGATCCAGCTGGTTCTGGAGGAAAGACGCGCAAAAACAGCTAGTGGATGAGTTAATCTTCAAACCCGGGAATTGTGTATGTCGTTAACTTTCGACGTAGAATGAGGAGTCGCGACTAATTCGAGGAGACACCATGTCTGAAACCAATTATTCAACATCCGATATGGAAGCCATGTTTGAGTCAGTCAAGAACTGGGGTAAATGGGGTGCAGAGGACGAGCGTGGTGCACTGAACTACATTACTGCAGAGAAAATAGCTGAAGGTGCGAGACTTGTCAGAACGGGTGAATCCGTCAGTTGTGCTCTGCAATTCCCGACACGACCCGCGCCTGACAATCCACGACCGGCACAACATATGATGGTCGTTGCTGGCGACGCCTGTACGCATGGCGATGGCATTGAATCAGCCATGGATTATATTGGTGTCGCGTTTCATGGTATGGCCGTGTCGCACCTGGATGCACTTTGCCATGTATTCGTAAAGGAAGAGATGTACAACGGTTTCAAATCAAGTGACGTTCTAAGTACCGGTGCAACCAGAAACACCGTGATGGCCGGCAAGGATGGGATATCAGGCAGAGCAGTTCTTTTGGATATCCCTCGTTTTCGGGGTGTTGAGTGGCTTGAGATCGATCAGGCAATTTCGGCTGATGAACTTGAATCTGCTGCTGATGAAGAGGGTGTTCAGGTAGGTGAAGGAGATATACTGCTGGTCTCAACCGGTCGTGATGCCCGCCGCCGTGCCAGGGGATCCTGGTCCCCTGCTGATGGCCTGGCTGGCATGAATGCCAGCTGTGTTCCATGGTTTCATGACCGTCGCATCGCCATGCTGGGCTGCGATGGTGTGTCCGATGCAATCCCGAGTGGTGATGCAAAAGGTTGGCCAATGCCTATACATCAGTGTGGGATCGTGGGAATGGGCCTGCATCTTCTCGATAATCTGCGCCTTGATCTGCTCGCACAAGCCTGTGAACGCCACGAGCGCTGGGAGTTCTTCCTCGTTGTTGCACCACTTAGAGTCAAGAGAGGGACCGGGTCACCGGTGAATCCAATCGCCTTTTTCTAAAGATTCATGCGCTGTCTTGTTCACCCAGGACGCTTTCTAACCACCTCAATGATGCCAGCGGTAGAGAAATGACTACCTGGGGACTGCTTGCAGCAACAACTCAATCGCCGCGCTAAGATTTTGCGTGCCGGCTGAAGCCCCGCTGTATTTTCCGAGACGGACAACCACCAGATCTCTCTCGGGAATAATAATCGTGTACTGACCCCCGGCTCCGGCAAAAGCTGCATAGTCTTCTTCGATAGGAAAACTCATCTGGCGCCAGAGGAAACCACCCCCATAGATCGGTCGATTGTCGGCTTGCCAGGCGGGCGCAACGGTAAATGCATAGTCGACATAACCTTCAGGCAACAGCCGTTCACCTTGCCAAACACCATCCTGCAGATAGAGATTCCCAAGCCTGGCCCAATCTCTGGCTGAACTAAATTCATACCCTTGAGTCAGAAAGTTTCCGTGAGGATCTGTTTCCATAATAATGTGGCGAATGCCCAGCTTGTCGAATAGATTACGCTGGGGGAATGCATGGTAATTCTCACCCCTGCTCTCGACGGCTAATCTGATCAGATAATTTGTCAGAGCCGGGTCTGTATTACGATACCTGCCAACTGTATTGGGCGGCCACTGCTGAGGACGAGTCGCTGCCCACTTGAATGCGTTAGGTCCGGTATACAGATACAAATGATCGGGATATCCAAGTTCACGATTAAAATCCGGGTCGCCAGGAGCCCTAATACGAATGCCACTGGACATGCGCATAATGTCTGCAATGCGGATATCCTTCCTTCGATCACGACCAGCTTGCCATTCAGGTATCGGGGCAGGCTGCCAGAGATCATAAGCACCCTGGTGAATCAGCACTGCCATCAGGGTACCCGTTAATGACTTTCCCATTGACCAGCTTTCAAACGGCGTATACATATCCACACCCTCGCCATACGCCTCAGCAATGATGCCGCCCTTATAGGTCACCACAAAACCAAGTGTCTTACCTTCCTTCTGCATGGCAAGATCAGTGGCTCTTTGTATTTTGGACGAGTCCAACTTTGAATCGAGGGGTGTTTTTGGCAGCAGGTCACCAAGAGGCCAGGGCGTTGTCTCAGGGGCTGGTGTATCAGGCTCAACCCACGATGGTTCAAAGTAAATCCCTGCATGATCTAGCGGATGAGTAATGCACCCCTGGCTTTGATATCGTTTTGCTGTGCGTGAAACACCTGACTCCAGCATTAGCGTAACCGTTTCATTTTTATAATCGATTTTAGTATCGATAACGGCGGAACGTTTACTAAATGGTGCGGTGAACCCACCAACATTCCTTGCGGCATCGTCAGGATCAAGACCCGTAATAAAAATCGCAGAACACATGATCTTGGCGTATCCGGCTGTGTGATGATGGATGGCCAGGCCTGGCGGTGGTTGCCAGATGGTATTGAGTTCAAGGGATTTACCCCTGTTGATCACCTCAAGACGTAAATCAACCTCTGCGGTCTCTGTCTGCTCTGCTTTGATCTGAACCTTCTCTGTCGACCAATCAGCGCAGGCAGACAGGCCTAGGAGGAAATAAAGTGGTATCAATAGACGCATCAGATACATTCTCTACAGACATCCCTGTGATGAGGATACGTTTTACATTAGAAGTTAACAGCACCGCCACAGACTGAGATCGTCTGTCCGGTCACATAGTCACCCAGATCGGTTACAAAAAACTCCATCACCTTGGCGACATCATCGGGTTCAGCAAGTCTGTCAAGGGCGACGCCCATTTCTCTGCGCACATCCTTGACCTGGTTGAAGGACTGCCTCATCAGTCTTTCTGTTGCGACGTAAGCAGGTGCCAGACAGTTGACCGTTATGTTGTAGCGGCCTAATTCCTGAGCGAGGTATTTTGTGTAAGCGATAACCCCTGCCTTGGCAACACCGTAGGATGCATAGACACCACTGCCTTGTGAGCGAAGTCCAGCCTGAGACGACGTGTTAACAATGCGTCCGAATTCCTGCACCTTCATATGTGGTGCTGCCGCCTGACAGCAAAAAATCGTGCCCATCAGGTTTCGATCCACGGTGTTCTTAATATCTTCGAATGAAACGGATGAGGCAAAACTTTCTCCCGCCTTTCCGGCTATACCGCCTGCATTGTTAATGAGAATGTCTATCCGTCCCAGCTCTGACACCACCTGTTCGACGATCCCTTTGGCTTCGTTTTCGTCGCAGACACTCGCTTCAATTCCAATCGACCTGACACCCTCTCGCTGAATCAACTCGACCATGGAATCAGCCTCGATTTCCTCATCGAATTCTTTGAAGGACTCAAGGTTAATATCATTGATAGCAACATCTGCACCCAGTCTGGCCAAACGAAGTGCATGTGCCTGACCAATGCCTCGTGCGGCACCGGTTACCAGTGCGACTTTACCGTTTAGTTTCATGTTTCACTCCTTTACTGAAGTTACTTCAAACCCAGTACCGGCGTTTCCCACTGGCTTGAGATGACGTCGATTACGGCAGGACCATCAGGATTAGCTTCGCTACTCAGACATTCCCTGAATTCCTCAAGCGTGGCAGCGTTGTAACCTCTGGCACCTAATCCTCTTGCTACTGTCGCAAAGTCCACATGAGAAAAGTCTGTTGAGACATAATTCTGATCGTAATAGTCCTTTTGCACATGCTTGATCCAACCCAGCGTGTCGTTGTTAAAAACAACTGTAACGACCGGTAACTTAAGCCTCGCCATGACTTCAAGTTCCTGGAGCGAGTATCCAAACCCGCCATCACCGGCAAATTGCAGAATCCTTTTGACATCATCTTGCGCCAACGCTGCACCAACGGCTGCAGGCGTTCCCCAACCAAGTCCTGCAAGGCCGCGCGGAGCAATACATCTTCTTCCCGCTGCTGCAAATTGCAGGTAAGCAGCAACCCAGCCTGATGACAGACTGGCATCACAGACCACCAGATCTTCGTCTGTCAATAACTCGTTAACGACTCCCATTACTGCCGGTGGTCGAAGAGGTTCGTTTTCAACCTGGGTCGGATCTGTCTTCTCCTCGTACCAGGCCTTGTGTTGCGACTTAAGCGAATCGAAGTCCCAGTTACTGTTTGGATCTGCACCCTCAAGTTGAACCAGCAGTGCGGTAAGTCCCAGTCGAGCATCTCCCACCAGTGGTACGCTGTTGGGATAGTTCCGACCGATCTCTTCCGGATCGCTGTCAAGATGGATAATCTGGGTCTCTCTCCGGGGAAGACGATAACTGAATGTTGATAACTGACCGGCCTTACAGCCAATAAATACAACCAGGTCAGACTGGGATACAGCGTCTCGTGCCGTTGGATTTCCGAATGTGCCGGTGACGCCAAGCGCCAGTTGATGAGTCTCTGCGATAATCCCCTTACCGGAAATTGAGGTGGCAACCGGTACATTGAGTAGTTCCGCCAGTTGTCCGACCAATTGCTGACAGCCCGATATGTGGGCACCGCCACCAACTACGAGCACCGGTTTTGTCGCCTTTGTCAGGAGCGAAGCTGCCCGTTTCACCTCATCCGGATCAGGTGCGCTTCTTGAACCCGGGAAAACCGCCCCATCATGTCCTTCCACCGGACTTTGAAATTCAATGTCGCTGTAGGCCACATCATCAGGTATGCAGACAACTACCGGACCTGGTTTGCCGGTCGTCGCCACTCGAAAAGCGGTATCGATAATGTTGTCTATCGATCGTGGCTCCGTGACTTTTACCTGCCATTTACTCACAGGCTTAAACATCTCCATCTGATCCATTGCCTGCGAAGCGTTTCCTCTGGTGCGTCGATGCTCCCAGGCCCGAGATACGTCGGAGACGATGCACACCAGCGGAATAGATGAGCAATGCGCTTCAGCCAGTGGTGAAATCAGGTTGGTTGCACCGGGACCTACAGTACCGTCGCAGACACCTGCCTTACCCGTTACTCTGGCGTGAGCGTCAGCCGCGTAACCCGCACTGCGCTCGTCTCTCATCAGAACATGTTCTATTCGGCCCTGAAATTTGCTGATGCCCTCGTAAAGTGGCAACGTCTGTCCGCCCGGGACGCCAAATACACGATCAACGCCGTTCTCCATTAATAGTTCCGCTAGTCTGTCACCTACTCGCATTACGCCTCCGTTTGCAAACCTGTTACTTCTTGCCTGACTGTCAGTAATTGTTCCCAAGAGTATCACCAACAATCATAATTAGGCCATGACTTGAGAAATCACCGGAATTTATTGTTTGCGAGACTGTTTTAAGCGAGAAATTCTATGCCTGATTCGAGTAACCCTTGCTTAAGGAATTAGTGCCGGTAGTGTCAAGTGAGGTGACCACCCAACTCCGGAATCGTTTCCCAGAGCCTCAAGCCCGCGCCGAGGGCGCTCAGGGAAGGGGGATCACCTTGGTTGTCGCGGATCTACTCGAATCTAACTTATGTACATATCACCTATGTCCAAACCCATAACATTGCCATCGACACCATGACATGTTTTTATTCCATCACTGCTTACTTAAGCTTGTATGACACAGCCAGTAGTCCAGAGAAGCATCATGATGGATAGCCGATATCTATAATCTGATCAGGACAAAATAATGTCAGAAGAAACCGTTGATGTTTTGATTGTCGGCTCTGGTGCATCCGGAGCAGCATTCGCCTGGAGCCTTGCCGACACACGCATGAAAATCGTCTGTATGGAACAGGGCGACTGGATGAATCAGGCTGAGTATCCCAGCACCGGCATGAACTGGGAATCCCGGAGTGATTTCAGCATAAGCCCAAATCGTCGCAAGCGAGATACTGACTACCCGATCAACGAGACCAATTCTCCCATTGCTGTCGCGAACTTCAACGGTGTAGGCGGGGGGACTATTCTTTATGCAGGTCACTTTCCCCGATTTCATCCTTCCGATTTCAGAGTGAAATCACTGGACGGCATTGCTGATGACTGGCCGATCAATTATGAAACTCTCGAGCCTTTTTATGACGAGAACGACCGCATGATGGGAGTAGCTGGTCTGGAAGGTGATCCAGCGTATCCTTCGAAGAAATCCATAATGCCCCCTCTGCCGCTTGGAAAGTCCGGCGCCCTCCTCGCCCGGGGATTCAATGAACTGGGGTGGCACTGGTGGCCATCCGACAGTGCCATTGCAACGGAGCAATATGACGGGCGGGACAAATGTATCAATCTGGGAGCATGTACTAATGGCTGTGCGCAGGGTGCCAAGGCAAGTACTGACATTACCTACTGGCCTCATGCCATACGAGCTGGCGTGGAATTGCGAACCCGTTGCCGTGTCAGCGAAATCACTGTTAACGATCAAGGCATGGCAACTGGCGTCATCTACTATGATGAAGATGGGAATGAGCGTGAACAGAAAGCCGAGGTTGTGGTTCTGGCCTGTAACGGTGTTGGTACGCCGAGATTGCTGCTCAACTCGACTTCAACACAGTTTCCAGATGGACTGGCCAACCGCAGCGGGCTGGTTGGCAAGAACCTGATGTTTCATCCTTATGCTTCAATCCAGGGTGTCTTCGATGACCCGCTCGATGGCGCAAGGGGCCCCGGCAACTGTATCTGGAGCCAGGAATTTTACGAAACAGATCTTTCAAGGGGCTTCGTTCGGGGATATACCTACGAGATAACGAGAGGACGCGGGCCGGTTGCATCGGCAATGACGGGGGTATTCTCCGGCAGAGTTCCCTGGGGTGACGAACACCATCAGGCGGCTCGAAACCTCATCAATCACATCACTGGCATGGTGGCGATATGTGAAGACCTGCCTGAACTTCACAATACCGTCACACTTGATGCTGACCTTAAGGATTCAAACGGGATTCCTGCCCCGAAACTCGACTACACCCTGAGTGAAAACAGCAGAAAAATGCTGGATTATTCAATTGCCAGGGCAACTGAAGTTCTAAGAGCTGCTGGTGCAACTGATGTGATGACCGAAGCTCCCATTGGCGTCGGTGGCTGGCACCTGATGGGAACAGCGCGCATGGGAACCAATCCCGAGAATTCGGTGGTGAATGAATGGGGGCGATGTCACGACGTAAGGAATCTTTTTATCATTGACGGTAGTATTTTTGTCACTTCTGCCGGTGTAAATCCAACCCGTACCATTCAGGCCCTGGCTTTGTACGTTGCCGACTCGATAAAAAAACGCCTCACAAACCTGTTTGACTGAGAACGCCTATGACCAGTAAAGAAGATTTAATCAGTCGTGATCTGCCATTTAATGATGCTGAAAGAGAAACCCTTAAGAAAGTCGTTGGCAGGATTATTCCACCCAGCCAGGACCACGGGATACCTGGTGCCGATGTCACCGAGATTTTCATGCAGATCCTTGAAAAAGCCAGGCAATATGAGGCCATTTTGACAACAGGAATCGCCAAACTGGATCAGCAATCAATCGAACGCTTTGAAACACCCTTTGCCTCTGCTGATGTCACTGATCAGGATATACTTCTCAAGGATCTGAAGTCATCGAGAGAGGGCTTTGGCTCGATACTCACCAGCATCACTGTCCAGGCTTATTATCAAAATGCGCGGGTACTTGAGTCATTGAACCTGGAGCCACGCCCCCCCTTTCCCAAAGGCCATGAACTGGAACAGGGTGACTGGACACTACTGGACCCGGTTCGCAACAAAGATAAAATATATCGCAAGATTTAATCTCTCACAACAAAGGTAACAGGTGATGGATCGGACAACTATCGACTGTTACACACTAATGTTCCTGATGAAGTCTGGCAGAAATTCAAGGCTGAAGGACTTCTTGACCCGGAGATACCAACACCTTAACTGAGGCGTGATCTATCTGCGAAATTGCTCTAATAAGGATCCAAGTTCTTCATCACTCAGAGCAGGCGCATGAAACGCGGTTCGGTCAATCAGATCACCAAATCTCTCAACAACCTCGTCAACAACCTCGTTGGGTTCACCAGTAATTGCAAACGTATTTAGAATCTCGTCATCGATAAGGTCTGCCATCTCTTCTGTTCGATGCTGCTTCATAAGACCATTTAATTCACCCTGCAATTCTCCCCAGCCGTGACAGTCCAGCACGCTTCGATAACCGGGTGTTGATCCATAGAATGCAATCCGTCCTCTGATGACTTCGATGGACTTGAGTATCTCTTCATCTGTATTCCCGGTTGCAATCATGGGCGCGAAATCTATTTCAAAATCACTTCGATCTTCTCCGACATTCTCAAGCCCCTGCATGATCGCCGGGAGGTTTACTTCCCGTATATACTGCTCTGTTGAAAAAGGATGCATGATCAGCCCATCGGCCGCTTCAGCAGCAACCCTGGTCATCAGTGGTCCAGTTGCCGAGAGTAATATACGTGGTCGCCCCGCATCGATATTCTGTGGGGTGAACGTTTTTGGCATCAGTGTGTGCTGATAATACTCGCCTCTAAAGTCAAGAGGTTCATCCTCGTACCAGCAATCGAAGATGGCGTGCATGGCATGGATGAATTCCCGCATCTGCCTTGGCCCCTTGTACCACGGCATACCAAACCTTTGAACGACATGAGGCTGGACCTGGGTACCCAGTCCAAGAATAAAACGTCCACCGCTGAACGCATTCAGGTCATGGGCGACATTGGCCATGGTCATAGGATTTCTTGCAAACGCGACAGCCACAGACGTGATGAGTTCTATTTCGTTCGAATGTTCGGCAGCGATCGCAAGAGGCAAAAACGGATCATGATCCAGTTCAGCAATCTTTACGCCGTCATAACCAATCGATTCAAGACGGGTTACTTCTCTTGCTACGGTGCTCATGTTCGAGCTGATTGACGCATCAACTTTCATCTGTCCCTCAAGATTCCGTTTTTCACCGGCAGATTGAGCAGGTGTTACCGCACGCCCTTCAGCATAAAATCAACTACCGCCCTGATCTGCTCATCCGAGCAATCTGAGCACATGCCCTTTGGCGGCATTTCAACACCAATGCCTTCAATAGTATTTAGATACACATCCTCAACGCCATAGGTCAAGCGTTGCTCCCAGTCGGGCTTTATCCCTGGTCTGGGTGCGCCATGCATGCCTTCACCGTGGCAAATAATACAGGTCTGTTCATAAATTTCAGCAGCCTTCTTCTCATCGGTTGGTTCATCAGCGAATGAGGTAAGAGATAGAAGCACCAAAATGAATACTGTAGCTGACTTCAGCAATCACGACTCCAGGTTGCATTCTATTTGAGAATCACATAAAACACCTGAGCTTACAACAAGATCAAAAAACTACTTTGAAGCACATCCTGGCGTTTTTGATCTTTGTCTCAACGTGAGTCGCTGCAACCGAAGAACCTGATCAACGGTCGAACTATGACTGGCCCAACTAGGCCAGTGATCCTGGCTCGTCTAAATATGCCGACCTCGATCAGATAAATGCAGAGAATGTCAACAAACTCAAGCTTGCCTGGATCTGGGATTCACCTGACAACGAGTTAATCGCGAACGACAAAAAACTGATGACCCTGGGATTCAAGAGTGCTCCCATCAAAATAAGTGAAGTGCTCTACATCATTACTTCGTTAGGTCAGGCGGCAGTTTCCGATCCACGGGGCCTCTGCTGGCCAGATCCCTGCCCTTTATTGCATCAACAGACGATAGGCCTCTGCCGCGAGCCATCAGCAAACAAACCGGTGAGACTGTTCATGTGCATGAAATACCGGTTAATCCAAGTAGGACACGAATAACCTGCATAGCAGGAGGAAAACAATATATCTCAATGCCTGCCGGAAGCAGAGCAGAAACGAAACTGATTACACTCACATTGCCTTAACGTCAGTCATATCCATAGATAGTAGATTTGGTTTTCTGGTGCAGACTTCTTGAATACCTTACATCCCTGTTCTGAATCATACCGATAAAAATGAACTCATTGACCGGATCAATCCAAAACCAGGTGCCAGCAATCCCCCACCACCAGTAGTTCCCAACTGGCTGGCCAAGTGCAGCAGATGAATCCTTAACGACAGCGAAATCAAGCCCGAAAACATTACCCTGATCGGCGAATCCACCAATGGTATCGATTGATTCCGGCAACTGGTCTTTGCGCATCTGATCAACCGCCTCCCGGGACAGTATTCGAACACCGTCCAATTCACCACCATTCAGGTGCATCTGTGCAAACCGCAGATAGTCGTCGATAGTTGATACCAGCCCTCCCCCTCCGGAGAAAAGTGCTGGTTCAGTCAGATACTCGGCATTAGGTGCACTAACCAGTCCATCAGGGCTGGGGCCGTAATATCGGGCAAAACGATCAGCCTTGCCGGCAGGAACATAAAAAGCTGTATCCTTCATACCCAACGGTTGAAAAATTCTCTGCGCCAGAAATCTTTCAAACGAGATCCCGGAAATCACTTCCACCAGATATGCCTGAACATCGACTGAAATACTGTAGTGCCATGCTTCTCCTGGCTGAGTTCGCAATGGCATCTTCGCCAACTTACTGACCATATCTTTCAGAGTGGAATTTCTATCCAGAATATTCGATCTGAAGTACAGCAAATCAACCTGGGATCGTGAGAAATAACCATAGGTCAGGCCGCTGGTGTGACTCATCAGTTCACGAATAGTCATTGGATGCCGGGCAGGTTCGGTAACGGGCTGCCCCCCTGGACCATCCGTTTTTGCCACTTGCATACCGGCAAATTCAGGGATGTACTTCTCAACGGGGTCAGATAATTTAAAGTGACCTTCATCGTATAAAACCATCAGAGCTGCACCGGTAATTGGTTTGGTCATTGAGTAAATTCTAAAAATCGTATCCCTTGCCATGGGAACCTTGTTTTCAAGGTCCTGAAAACCCGTTGCCTCAAATTTTCTAACCTCGCCATGTTGTGCCGCGATTGTAACTGCACCGGCAAGACGACCGGATTCGACCTGGGACTTCACCCCGGAAAAGGCAGCATCAATCTGCTGCTGTGTTATACCTTTTCCGTAAACACAAGGGAGTAGCTGCAATAAAATCAGCAGGAAAATAAACCTGTGTATACATCGTTTATTCATTTGATTGAGTCCTAAACGGCAGACGGATCCCCGGGAAGAAGATCCAGTTGAAATAATGAGTCACCATTTGCCTTGATGGTTTCATCAATCGGATAAGTCTCCAGACCGAGTTCCTGTTTGGCCAGCAGACAGTATGAGCGGGGTGAATCATAGGTTGGTTCCCCGGGTTGATCCCCTTCCATATATTCACCTCCGATCTCGGCTATGTCGGGAAACAGCTCCTTCAATTTTGCCTGCAACTGCCAGGTGAATAGTTCGCCAGACCGATCACTCGCCGACAGAATATAGCGGGAACCATTTTTCGCTATGGCACTCTCCGCACATAGTCTGTGTGCCTTTGCGACATCGCGTACATCAACATTGTTCCAGAGCATCCTGCCACCTTTGGACTTCTTGTAGGGTTTGCCCTGCATCATCTGTTTGATGCAATTCTGCCAACTCCAGCCCTGATCGTGATTGATACACATTAAGGGCCCGATCACGTGTATAGGCAAAATCGCCATGGCATCAAATCGACCATCCTCTTCCGCCATCCTGTAGATCATCTTTTCGGAATTGGCTTTCGCCATCGCGTAGGCAATATCACGATTTTTGGCAATATTCTCTTCCTTCCAGTTACCCCGATAGCCATCGATATTGTCACCACACCAGTCTTTTTCTGTAAAGACGTAACCCTGCGGACGCGGATGCCCGACAGCAGCAAAGGAACTGGTAAATATGAAACGTTTGACCGTACCTGCCTTTTTTACTGACTCGACAACGTGCTCGACTTCTGTAAAACAGCCATCATAAACCTGTTGGGGCGTTTCCTGGTTGTATCCGACGGTCGCACCAACGTGCATGACGGCACAGCAGTCGCTGAACGCAGTATCGTAACTTCCGGGTTTAAACAGGTCCGCTTCAAATAACTCGACCTCCCCAGTGCTGTTCATTGCCAGTAAATGATCCACCTTATCGGCTTTCCCCATATCGCGCACGCAGGCCCGTACCCTGTACCCTTTTTCCAGCAGGTCTCGAACGGTCCATGAACCGATATATCCACTTGCACCGGTCACCGCCACCGGTCCATCTGCCGGAGACACCGCTTTGGGAATATCACTTGAACCACTCACTTCCATCACCCCTTTTCCTTTTTATGTTTAGCGTCTACACCCCGGGATCACACATTCAGGCATCATGAATACGAATCATGGCATCGTTCGGACGAACATTTCACCATGCAATGTTCTAAGCACAACTGAGAGAACCTGATCCCTTAAGTGATTCTGAATTCTCGCCAGGTTGCTGATAATGGAATGATCGCCCTGAATTTTGTAGTCACACTCGGTTTCCGACTGCTCCCCGGCACCGACTCCTTCAGCCAGACGGCGAGTACGACTGACGTTGTGCCACTATTATTCATCATGCTGCTACTCTCGATTCTCTGCACATATTAATGCTGACTTTCCCAGGTACTATACATTTCTGCATAGTATCCGTTTTTCTGAATCAGCTCCTGATGACTTCCTAGTTCAACGATGCGTTTATCGTTGATCACAGCAATGACATCCGCTTTCATTGCAGTCGCCAGCCTGTGAGCAATAATGATGGCAGTCCTGCCATCCAACAGATTTTCAAGGGCCTGTTCGATCTTTGATTCACTTTGCTGGTCAACGTTAGAGGTTGCCTCATCCAGAACCAATACTCTTGGTTTACTCAAGAAGGCTCTTGCCAGGGCCAGCAGTTGTCTTTCACCTGATGAAAGGGAGGCACCACGTTCATGACAGTGTGTCTCCAGGCCGAGTGGCAGGCGATCAATCATATCTTTGATACCTACCGCACGGCAGGCCTCCATCACCTCCTCTGTTGAGGCATCTGGTTTGGAGAAGCGGATATTCTCAGCGATCGTGCCGTGGAATAAGAACGGTTCCTGGGGTACCACACCCAGTTGCCGGTGCAGGGATTCCAGGGTGACATCCTTGAGGTTTTGCCCATCAATCAGAATTTCACCAGTGACCGGATCATAAAATCGCGTAATCAGTTTCGCCAGGGTTGATTTACCCGCGCCCGTCGGACCAACGAACGAAATGCTGTGTCCTGCTGGAATATGCAAAGAAATATTACTTAAAACTTCGTTATCATCCTCATAAGCAAAACTGATATTCTCAATTCTGATATCACCCTGCATATCTTCAATATCAAAGGCATCATTTTTCTCTAACACACTCGGTCTGGTGTCAAGCAGCTCTCGCAACTTAATGACAGCTGCATTGCCGGACTGAAAATCATTGTACAAGGCAACAAGCTGGTTTATCGGCTTGAAGAATCGTGAGGTGAGATTTACGAAAGCCACGAGCGCCCCGACGGTAAACGCACCTTCCGGGTCGAGATCAGGATTGACCTCCAATAAAATGAAATAACCCGCAACGAGAATAACGATAGTTGTCGCTACATCGACAAAATTCGCACTGGACATGTAGATCGCACTGACTTTTCGCGTGTAGTTATTCGCTGCCTGGTAGTCTCCGACAATATTTCTGTGGTGAATCACATTGTGTTTCATACGGTTGTAAAAAATGATTAATCTCATGCCGGACAGGCTTTCCTGTAGATCCGACAGCAGTTCAGCAATGCGATTTCTCACATCCTCATAACCCTTCTCAGAAACGACCCGAAACCAGAGCGTGAGGCCAAACATCACCGGCATCGCAATAATCAACATGATGAGAGTCAGCTCAACATTAAAAGAAAGGAGCAATCCAACAATGAAAACAAGCGCGAGGGTCTGTGCGACCAGATTAATCAGGCCGGTTTGAAGCAATTGTGACAATGCCTCGATGTCACTTGTCATTCTCGTCAGCAACCGGCCCGCTTTTTCTTCTGTGAAAAAGTCAAGAGAGAGCCGCTGGAGATGAGCAAAGACACGAATCCTGAGTTGATACATCAGCAACTGACCCAGACGCCCAACGAATCGAATTCGAAAGCCACTTACGAAAACGGCAACAATGAGTGAACCCAGATAGGCCAGTGTAACCCAGAGCAGCACAGTAAAATTCTTCGGTATGATCGCGTCATCGATTGCCACTTTGATCAGATACGGACCAACCAACAGTAGAAGTTCCGTCAGACCCACCAGCAAAAGGGCAGCCAGCATTCGAAACTTGTAAGGTGCCAAAAATACCCAGAGGGTGAAAGTTTTGTCGATCGGAGGTATCGGTGAATACTCCTCGGTAACCTCCGAAAAATCTGGTTCCTGGGCTATCAGGGCATTGGTCGTGTCAGCCATTTCCGGGGGAATACCGGCGAACGGCATTCCCGGTACGTTACCCGGGGGGCCGTGAGGTCCGACCATCATCAGAATTCGCTCCCAGGTTCGTCATTATTGGATGGTTGTTTTACGAGGTCCCCCACCCGTCGTCGGTACTCTTCATCCGATTCCGTCACTTCTTCAGGTTCCTCATTTTCAATATCAGGCAGTCTTCCCTGTTGAGCCAGAATTTCACTGTAACGAGGCTCGGTACTGATGAGTTCCTGATGGGTACCGGTCGCGATTATCCTGCCTTCATCTAACAGTACGACTCGATCAGCGAGACTGATGGTCGAAAGTCGGTGGGCTATCAGAATAGTTGTTCTGTCCTTCATCTGTTCCAGCAGTGAGGCGTGGATGTCAGCTTCGATCTTCACATCGATAGCACTGGTCGCGTCATCCAGCACCAGTATGGGCGGATTCAAAAGCAGCGCCCTCGCAATGCCGATACGCTGGCGTTGACCTCCGGACAAGGTATAGCCACGTTCTCCCACCACGGTTTCGTACCCATCACTCATCGCCAGGATAAATTCATGTGCCTGGGCTGCTTTTGCGGCGATACTAACTTCTTCCAGTGAAGCACTGGGTCGCCCGTAGGCAATATTGTTGCGAATGCTGGTTGAGAACAGAAACGGTTCGTCCAGAACCTGTCCTACATGGAAGTGCAAACTCTTACTGCTCAGGTCCCGTATATCAATACCGTCGATTTTGATGGACCCGCTATCCAGTTCATAAAACCGTGATAAGAGTCTAACAATTGTCGATTTGCCGGATCCTGTACGACCAACGATGGCAATCATCTCGCCAGGTGTTACTTCGAAAGTCACATCCTCCAGGATCGTCTCATCTTTATATGAGAATTTCACAGCTTCAAATGTAATCTGACCTTTGGGATTGTTGAGTTGAATGACCTCGGGTTTGTCGACGACTTCGGGTCGTTCGTCCAGGATTTCAAAAATCCTACCCGCAGAAGCCTTGGCACGCTGCTCCATTTGCAGCAGGAAACCAAGGAATCTAAATGGCATCTGAATCATCAGGATGTACATGTTAAAGGCCACCAGAGACCCAAGTGCAATGTCCCCTTCCATCACCAGCCAGCCACCATAAAGCCAGACCAGTACTTGCCCGACTACCGTGAGGTTTTCGATGATTGGGTTGTAGATGGACTGAACGATGATGGACCTGACCTGTACCCACTGGAGTTTCTGTGCAGCCTGGGCCAGCAAATTCAGCTGCTGCCCTTCCTGCGCAAATGATTTCACCACTCTCTGGCCGTTAATATTCTCATCAACGATAACCGCAATATCGGCCTGTCTTGCCTGAGTCAGCCACGATAGGGGAAAAGACAATCGACGCAGTTTCATACTGAGCACATAGACTGCCGGGATGGCAATGAGCGCTGCCAGGGTCAGCGAGATACTGACCGTTAGCATATAGGCTGCCGAAAAGAAAAAACTCAAGAAGCTGGTCAGCATCATCGGCGACATCATCAGGAACATCTGAATCGCTTTGATGTCACTATTAGCCCGTGAGATAACCTGACCGGTTTGAATCTTGTCGTAGAACGAAAACGATAGGGTCACAAGATGGTTGTAGATTACAGACCTGAGATCTGCTTCAAGCTGATTTGACACACGACCCAGAAGGTAGCTGCCCAGGAAACTGGCAAAGAATCGAGCAATTCCAATGAACCCAAGAATCAACACAATCACGAAGAACGCCTGGGTATTACCCTCAGTGATTGCCCCGTAGATTGAATCAACCAACCTTCCCACCAGCGCCGGAACAGAAACACTGAACAGCATGGATAAGAAGGTCATTGAGAGGCCAGTTACAAATGGCCACTTGTTGACCAGCAGAACCGGCGCCAGTCGTTTTAACCAGAAACTGTCCGCGCCGCCACCGATATCTGCACGCGGGTTTTCGTAGCGTGGTTCGACGTTAATGGGCTCAAATCTGTCGGCGTCTAGTGTGGTTGTATTCAAGCGAAGGGTCTTTGCTCTGGGTCCTAGTGTGTGAACTTTAGCGGTCTTCAATCATTTTGACTGCTACCCAGCATACCCTAATAGATGCTGCGTTGGCCAAATGCTGGTATTGGCACATGACAATTGTGGGTTGCGGGACTTAATCTACATTGGCGAATTTGGTCTTTGCTTACCGCTGTACCGTTTCTGGCAACACACCAGGCAGCTCAATATTCTCCGCAGCTAGAAGACTTTCAGGCGGCTAGTCCCTGTATCTTTGCCGCTTCTTCCCTGATCATTTCGGGTGATCCCAGCAGATGTCGATTCGCGCCAATGCGCTTAAACCAGTAGTGCAGGCCAACCAGATCAGTAAAGCCCATCCCACCATGGACCTCCGTTGCGGTCTTTGAGACAAATTTCGCAACTTCCTGAAGATGAGCTTTGGCATGACAGGCAATCAGACGTTTTTCTTCAGGCACATCATCGAGAGCATGACCTGCATACCATACGAAGGATCTGCAGGGTTCAAGATTCGCCACCATTTCAGCACACATGTGTTTTACCGCCTGAAAGGATGCGATGACGCGATTGAACTGTTCCCGCTGCATTGCGTAACTAACCGCCTGATCCAGCATGTTCTGCGCTGCACCCAGCGTATCGGCGGCCTGCATCACTCGCCCTGTGTCCAACGCGGAAATAAACACTTCCGGGTCTTCCGAAATAAGTTCGGCTTCAACATTATCAAATGTGAGCTGGCAGGTAGACCGAGTCCGATCAACGATTGGCAGCTCCGTCCGTTCCAGCCCACTCGTATTTCCCTCTACTAGGAACAATTTTCTGTCGTTTGCCGCGACCAGATAATCATTCGCGCCAGCATCCATCACAAAGATGGCTTTGCCGTTAAGTTTGTTTCCATCGCCTTTGACGCCTGCGTCTGCTCTGGCGCCAACGGCTTCACCAAAGGCAACACCGACTCGATGATTTCCCGACGCAATACCGGCGAGAACATCTTCTCTTTTCCCTGCTGCTATCAGCACGACAGGCACGATAACCGCACTCGAAAGGAACGGCGCTGGGGCAACATGATAGCCCAGGCATTCTGACACGATAGCAGCATCGAGATATCCCAGACCCACACCACCGTGTGCTTCAGGAATGAGTATTCCCGGTATACCGAGTTCAGCCAGTCCTTGCCAGACTGTTGCATCACTAACATCCCCGTCAGCAACCTTTCGCACTTCATCTAATGAGACCTGGTCCGTGAGAAAGCGATTAACACTGTCCTGGAGCAATGTTTGCTCTTCTGATAATCCAAACTGCATTCTAATCTCCTTCCTCTACTTCGCTTCAACTTTGGGTTCTTTGGGCATACCAAGGCCACGTTCACTAATGATGTTCTTCTGAATCTGTGACGTTCCGCCACCAATTATCAATCCCAAAAAATACATATACTGATACTGCCAGGATCCACCACCTCGCAGGTAGGGATTCCTGCCGAATGAAAGTCCGATCTCTCCCATGATATCGATCGCCAGTCCTTCAAGTTCGTGGCGTAGTTCAGTGCCCTGCAGCTTGACGATCATACCTGCCAACTTCGCATCCTGATTCTTGTTGATTCGCGCAGACAGCAGGCGCATGTCATTGAATTTCATCGCCAAAACCCTACCCTGCAACTGCATCAGGCGTTCACGATACTGAGGGTTGTCAATCAGCCGTTCACCACCTATGGTCTCCTCCTGCATCATTTTGACCAGTGCATTTAATCTTGATTGGGCCGCATCCGGTGGTGCCAGCGATCCTCTTTCATGGCCGAGAATGGCATTGGCAACCTGCCAGCCTTCACCACGTTTGCCGACGATCTGGTCTTTGGGAACACGGACATCGGTAAAGAACACCTCATTGAAATTGGCGTTCATGGTCATATCAACTAACGGCCTTATCTCAATACCTGGTGTGTCCATCTTGAACAGCAGGAACGAGATTCCCTGGTGTTTCGGTGCATTGGGTTCGGAGCGTACCAGGCAGAAAATCCAGTCTGCCTGCTTTGCGGTACTGGTCCAGATTTTCTGACCATTAATGACCCAGGTATCGCCATCCAGTTCGGCCTTTGTCGTCAGACTCGCAAGATCACTGCCAGCGCCAGGTTCTGAATAGCCCTGACACCAGATCATTTCGCCATGAATTGTCGGTTTGATGAATTGCTGCTTCTGCTCTTCAGTACCCATTTCCAGGAGAACCGGTGTCAACATGGAAATACCCTGACCACCCAGACCGGTGTTCAGTTGTACCCGCCCAAATTCTTCAGCAATGATGCGCGACTTGATAATGTCAGGCTCAGCACCATAGCCGCCATATTCCTTCGGAATCGTTCGTGCGGCATAACCGTTTTCAATGAGCGTCTTCTGCCAGGCTATCCCGTCTTTAGATCTGGGCGCTGCAGGCACGGTTTTGCCCTTATGTTCTTCTACAAAACGACGCACTTCTTCACGAAATTCCTCATATTCGCTGCCGAATGATAAATCCATCGATATCACTCCATCTTTATATTAATACTGTTCAATGGCGGTCAATGTACCCTAATCATGTCTCGATTACTTCAGCTCCTGACCGACATTTACTGTTCACATCTCGTTATTCGCTAAAGTTGCTCTTTGCCTGTTCCCTGCCTCTGGTCTGAACCCCTGCCCTTCTTTCTGCAACCTTTTCGGCAACTGGTCCCTGGAACATCCGGTTGATATCAACCTCATAATGCATGGCATCACCCAGTGCCAGATCAAATCCCTTGTCAATCAGGCGTTTATAGGAAAGCATGACGTCCGGGACGCAGGACAACATATCCTCAGCCAGGGCCCGGCAAGCGGGCAGCAATTCCTCTCGTGGTACGATGCGGTTAACCAGGCCCCATTCATAGGCTCGCTCTGCAGAAAGATAATTTCCCGTCAGTGATAACTCTTTAGCCCGATTGAGACCCACGGCACGCGACAGGCGTTGAGACAGCCCCCATCCTGCAAGCAGTCCAACTCGCGCATGGGTATCGGCAAACTGTGTCTCAGGCGTCACAATCAATAGATCACATGACAGAGAAATCTCAAAACCACCCGTGATCGCCAATCCGTTAATCGCCCCTATCACTGGTTGCGACAGTGAACGCAGCAATGAGGCAGGATCAGGTATGCCACTACCTGCTCTTTGCAGCTCCGGGTCTCCCATTTCCTTCAAATCAAGCCCGGCACAGAAAGCCCGGCCTGCACCCGTCAGGATGACAACGCGAATATCCTGATCGGTCCTGATCGACAGTATTTCCTCTGCAAACGCACTTCTAAGTTCGACCGACAATGCATTCATCTGATCTGGTCGGTTGAGTGTCAGTGTTGCTATCCCGTCACCCTTTTCGACTATAAGTACTGGTTTAGACATGATATTCACCCATATATTACTATTATATTCAATAACTTATATTATTTTTATAATGTACAATCTATTTAAATAATGCCTTTTTCCCTGAGCATCCTGATATCCTCATCCGAGTATCCAAGGCCAAGGAGTATCTGCTCAGAATGCTCACCATGGTCGGGTGCACGTTTAGGACCAACCTGTTCGACACCAGTGACTTTTACGGGATGATTGAGGATTAAATGTGAATCGGACTCAGTGTCCGCGGGGGACACGATCACGTCATTCACCTTGAACTGCTCATTTCCGATTGCCTCCTCGACGGTGGAGACACGATTCATCGGCACGTCAAACTCCGCAAAAACCTCAAGCCAATCCTCCGAATCTTCTTTCAGCAGCGCATCCTGGACAAGATCGGACAATTCAACAGTATGTAACGCCCTCGCCTCCCGTGACGCAAAACGCTCATCCGATATCACTTCACTCAGACCCAGCACCGCAAGCAGTGAAGCTAACTGCTCGGGCGTTCGGAGCATAGTGATTTGCAGCCAGCGATTGTCCTTTGTTCTGTAGACACGCCCTGCCAGTCCTTTGGGTTTTGCATAGCGTTGCCGGTATCCCTCCATATTGTCGCTTGCTGCGAGTCCTCCCTGAGCGATCGACGCGGCAGACCAGATACCATTCGCGATTAGAGAGGTATGTGCCATTGAGCCTTCGCCGGTTTTTTCACGATGGATCAGCGCAGTCAGAATACTCGCATAGAGTGACACGGCGGTCGGATGGTCACCCATACCCGGGACGGCCTGTGTTGGCGATGAATCAGTCGGTCGCATGAGGTCCATAAGACCACTCTTCGCCCAGTACGCGACCAGATCAAATCCTTTGCCATCCTTGTCTGGTCCCTTTTCTCCGTAGGCGGATAAAGACGCGTAGATCATCCTGGGATTGATGGGCTTGATATCCTCGTAGTTTAATTTAAGCGACTCCCGCACCGGGAAGGGTTGATTGGTGATGTATACGTCACACTGCTCAATCAGCTTGTGTAATATAGCTCTACCCTCTTCAGACTTCAGGTCCAGTACAATACTGCGCTTGTTCCGGGCATCCATATTCCAGAAGTAGTTACTCTCAGAATCCGGAGTGGTTGGGATAAAGGACAATCGCCTTAAAGGATCGCCAATCCCCGGCGGTTCGACCTTGATGACGTCAGCACCAAAATCGGCAAGAATGGTTCCTGCAACAGGGCCGGCAATGAAAGTACCAACGTCGAGTACTTTCAATCCGGAGAACAGGTAATCAGTCATTGAGAGAATCCTGCTAAAGCATCAACGCTGTGGAATAGTCAGGTACACCGGCCCAACGACCAGGGTCTGTTGCACGCATTACCGCAATAGTTTTTATGACTTCCGGATTTGCCAGTCCATGTGGTTTCTCACCGTTCAGGACCCTGATAATATTTTCAGCCTGCCTTGTAGTGCATTCATCCAGGAACACTGGAGAAAAACCTGCAATATGTGGCGTCACGATACAATTGGGAAATTTCAAGAGCGGACTGTCTGGATCAAGTGGTTCTTTCTCTACGACATCAAGTGCGGCGCCACCGATCTGCTCTTTCTTGAGTGCGCTTGCGAGGGCCTCACCATCGACAATTGGTCCGCGGGCCGTGTTGATTAAAAACGCAGTCGGCTTCATCAGTTTGAGCGCTTTAGTGTTAATCAGGTGATGGGTTTCTTCGGTTGACGAGCAGTGGATAGTGATGAAGTCACAGTCAGTAAGAAGTTCATCGAAAGTCACCAGCTGTACTCCGTATAAGTCAGCCGTTGCCTGATGCACATACGGGTCATAGGCGATAATTCGTTTTGGCCCGAAGCCCCGGACACGATTCGCAAATGCCCTTCCAATATCACCGAAACCAATTATTCCAACCGTATGGGCTGCGATCCGCTGCACCGTTTCAAAATAATGCATAGTAAGTGGACGATCTTTACTCCAGGCGCCTTCACGGGTAGTACGAATGGCGTCCTGCAACCGTCTGGTCAGAGTCAGAAGTAAGGCCATGGCATGATCTGCAACCTCTACCGTGTTGGCACCGGGAACATTGCATGCAAGAACACCGAGCTCGGTTGCGGCATCCAGATCAATTGAGTCAACACCAACACCCATGCGACTGACGACCTTGAGCTTTGGGCAGGCTTCCAGCACCTTCCGCGAGGTGAGAGGCCAGTTTCCTATCTGGCCTGCATCAGAATCCTTTAGCAATTCAATCAGGTCATCTTCAGTCTGACAGGCTCCCTCGACTATTTCGTATCCAGCATCCTTGAGTAGCTGCACCTTGTTATAAGGACTGACCTGCAGCGCTACCTTCATATTCCACCCTTCCATTGATCCACTTTAAATTTCTGCAGTCTGTTTTGCGGAACGCTCACGAGTTCGTAACAGCCAAGCAACATCTCCGTCTGTTCAGTCGCTATATTGACATGGCTGTAACCAGGTTGCTGGGTGGCCGACACAGGGATTAGTTCGCACCGCAAACCCAATACTGTCGATTTCAGCACTACTGGGTTCATCAGCGTACTGCATTTTCTGAACCAGAACACCATTTGGCCCACATCTCAGCACCTCCGACCTGTCACCCTTGTGAGCTGGATGATCCCACCACTCACATTGCACAGGCAGATGCGCCTCACGCCACTTGGCGGCTTCATGCCAGCCCCTGATGGCAACATGCACGTGATGCCAGGAATATGATGTCAATTTCAGCTCCTGATCAATAACCGGTATTTTCTTTCTGTTCCTGCTGAGTGCCTTTTGCAGCTGCCAGATCAGTACCCACGGCCTGCATAAGGAATCCCGAATCCCCATTTAATGTGACAAAGTTAAATCCGGCTTTCAGACGACGCTGGGTATAGGCAAGACCACCTGTATGGATGCCGACCGGTACATTGTGTTTCCTGCAGGTTTGAAGAATCTTTTCAACCGTTTCAAGATGTAATTCATCATCAGTATCACCCCTGGCTGGCAGACCAAGCGCCAGAGCAAGGTCAGCAGGGCCTATATAAATCCCGCCAAGTCCCGGGGTGGTAACAATATCCTCGAGGTTCTCGATCCCTTCTTTCGTTTCGATCATTGCGATGCAGGCGATCTCCTGATTTGCTTCTTTGGCGTATCCACGGCCACCATACATAGCCGCGCGCATAGGACCGAAAGATCTTGATCCATCTGGTGGATAGCGGCAGGCTTCAATCGCTGTACTGGCTTCTTCACGATTGTTAACCAATGGCACAATGACACCAAGTGCACCCGCGTCCAGCACTTTCATAATTTCTTTTGGGTCATTACCCGAGACTCGCACAATGGGAATTGTATCGGTTGTTGAAATCGCTGGCAGCATATGCAGGAGATCTGTGTAGTCGAGCAGCCCATGCTGCAGATCGATACAGAGCCAATCGAATCCGGCGTTAGCCATCATCTCTGCAATATGTGTATTCGACAATGACAACCACGCTCCGATGGTTTGTTCTCCTGCTCGCCACTTCTCCAGTGCTGTATTTTTGCGCATGATTTCCCCGTTCCTTTACCCTCTATTCAATTCAGTTCTGTCGAAGGTGCTACCAGCCATCATAGTGACTTATGGAATTTCGAGTCAATAACTACGAAATATCGCAGTCAGTGCCATTCAGTTCCATCCCGAGGTAACGGGCTAGCTTCTGAGAGGCAATGTTATCCTGGGAAGTATAGCCGCAGTTTTCTACTGGATCTGCAAACAACGAAGCCTCCATAGAGAGTATAGGAACCATTAACGCCCCACGTAGATTTAAACAAGAAACTAATCGAGTGGGAAAACTTCTACAACTTCACCCGGCCCCACTCCGCATTTGGTGGCAGAACACCCTATGAAATTCTGAGAGAAAAGCTACAATGATTAATGGAGGGATTGTCCTGCCAGG
>MPLZ02055952.1_pt1 | contig 56599 bp, 42 predicted proteins | sample 1617311 | NCBI WGS metagenome assembly MPLZ02 (sample SAMN05944806, study PRJNA350692) | marine metagenome | biome: marine; feature: ODZ; material: water; isolation source: 160 m water sample filtered on 0.2 um supor filter | place: Pacific Ocean | collected 2012-04-08 | depth 160m m | reverse complement strand
GCCATCACCACTCTACTGCCCTGTTGCCATGCCCAGTCCCGGTTGGCTCTTTTGGTGTTGTCCCAGACGAAGGTGTCCCGGGGGTTGAATTCCGGCTCGTCCTTGAGCCCCTCGTTCATGGAGAGCAGCAACACCCCGTCCGAGAAAATCATTTCCTGCGTGAACTCGGTGCCCGCGAAGGTTCGTGACACTTCCCCGGTGGCGGCGTCCAGCGCGGTGACCGGCGCGTGCAACCCGAGCGTGACATAGACCGTGTCTCCCTCGGCAAGCAGTCGGCGGGGCAAATGCGCCGGCCCGCTCTTGAGCGGCCAGAAGTGGGTTTGCCATTGCTCGATCGGCTTTCGCCAAAGGATGCTCCCGTTGAAGGCGTCCCGCGCGACCAGGGACCATTGTGCCGGCAGTTGGGCGGACGAGGTGGGGCCCTCGTCGAAGATGTAAAACACCCTTCCCCCGGCGGAAACCATAGCGCTCATGCTGGCCATGTGGTCGTGGTGCCGGGACCAGCGGGGGCTGCCAATCCATTGATAGTGGCGGGGCGGACCCACCACGTCGTCATGAGCCACGGCGTTACCGCTGGGATCATGCAGGTAGTGGGTCCATTCATCGATGTTTTCCGGCCGGGGCTTGACCTGTTTGACCCACTCGCCGTTCTTGCGGATGATTGCCGCGCTGTCCGGGGCTAGAACCCGCATGATTTCGCCCGGCGCAACGAGATCCGGATTCTCGACGACGAGCAGGTTGACCAGGTTGTCCACGTAGGGGAGGGCTTTCTCATCCCATTGTTCCACCGAAACCCGCCCATACAGGCCGAGCGAGCGAATGTGCCGCCGGGCTACCTCGATGCGGGAGGCGTCCCGGTCCAGTCCATGGACGATGGTGTGTTCCGATACTGGCAACGCTGCGGTGAGTTTGCCGTCGCCGCAGCCAACGTGCGCGATGAAGCCCCCCTTGAAACCGGACGCCTCGAGAATCTGTCGGGCCTTGTCCTCCTCGGACCCTGTCGCCGCCGGGAGAGATGCACCGAGAAAGCAGCCGGCCAACAGGAGGCAAACCCAAGCCGACCGGCGGCCGGTCGCGTGATGAGTGAAGGGTTGGCGCGGGTTGGCGCAAGCATGGAACACGGGGCCTGCACCGGTGGACGACTGCGTGGACACCGCGACGGCGAAGCCCGGAAAGAAACGACTGTTCATGGCGCTGATGCTGGCTTGGCTGACCCAATTGTCAACCCACGATTCGTGACCGGTCCTCGCAGTCCGGGACAGTTTCAAACAGCCAAACCATACCAGCAGGCCTGGGTGGCACATGCGTTCCGCATGTCCTTTTCGGCGTTCCGCAAAAAGTATTTTCGGGGAGAGAAAGTGTCCCCGCGAGTCCCTATTTCCGAACGCGATCCGGGTAATCAAGCGAGCCAGAAAAGCCGAGGCAGACACCCAACCGCTTGGGTGGCGAACCGGCTGTCTCCGCCGCCACCGCGAGCTTAACCGTGGTTTTTTAACTTGCAGACACGGCGGCGAAACGGGTTTAGAATGGAACCCGAATGAAAACCAAGCCAAGCAGGGCGTTTACGCTGATTGAGTTGCTGGTGGTGATCGTCATCATCGCCATTCTGGCGGGTGGTCGAGGTTACTTAAACTGGACCATATAAAGAGTTAGTCTGGGCGGCTTATAGCGGTCACAAGGAAATCGCCGAACTGCTTATTGCTAAAGGCGCGGATGTGAATGCGAAAGCTGCTGGCAACTAAACCAACCTCTGCGGAAACAGTTAAAACGCCTTGGGATTTTGGTTCTACTGCAACGGAGTGATTTTTCTCGCATATCGCTGATCCTTTCACACCTAGCACTGGATACTGAAAACGGATTTGGGGCTGTCTTTTGGGATCCAAATAAATCAAAATCGTTGCCGCAAACACATAAAAATCGCCGCTTTCCTTATGTTTTAGGGTTTTTGGTGTAGAAGAGCGAAAAAAGTGTGACCAAAGGTGTGACTGAGAAAACGCTCAAAAATTAAGTCATTGGAAATCAATAGGTCAGAGACACATGTAATGAAATACCTCCTAATCACAACAATCGCAGCCGTGCTGTTGGTGTTGGAAGGGAAGGCACAGCAGTCGACTCCTTCTGATGAAGCAAAACAGCCGGCACCTTTGCTTGAACCAAAGACCTCTGGGCTGTCCATAATGACTTTCAACACGGAGTGGCTCCTGGGAAGTGAGACCCAGGTGGTGGCATTGAAGAAGAAGGGTATTTGGGGATTAGAGGAGAAGGACACGGAATCTGAAATCGAACAGCAACATCAGGCAGTTGCCACCATTGTCGCAAGGCACGCCCCGGACATCCTCTGCCTTCAGGAGGTGATCAACGAGGTTGCGGCCAGGCGACTCCGGGAGGCTCTCCAAGGCAAGGGCCTGCAATATGACCTCCATTTCCTTGAGAGTCGTGACACTCATCTGGAGCAGGATGTTGTTTTTCTGAGCAAGAAAGGCAGCAAAAATATGACCGATATCAAAGCCTCTCATCCCATTGATCCTGTTTACCCGTCAAAATGCGTGATTCTAACCTGCCTGCTCAACGGCGAGCAGACTGCCATCATTGGCCTGCACCTAAAGGCAGTTCCCACCGAACCGAGTGCGGTGTCTAAGAGGGAGAAGCAGGCCGACGCAGTTGCAAAGCAGCTTAACAGGCTTTCGGCTGCTGGTTATGCCACCTTGGTCCTTGGGGATCTAAACGATTGGGATCCGATTGTTCCAGATGCCGACACTAGCGAGCAGGCGACTCCCACTTCACAGGCCTTGAAGAAGATGAAGGACTACGTTCCCGGAGGTAACGATGAACTAGTGAATAGCTTGAAGTGGGTTGAACCGATGGAAAAGAGGTACACCTACAACTACAAGGGTTCGAAGACTGTGCTGGACCACATCCTCCTGCCCCTTGGTTGGCAGGATAGAGTCGCTGGAGTCACAATCGACCACGACAGGCCTGATGGGGCAAGCGACCATTGGCCTGTCATTCTGGACTTAAGCTGGTGAAGTTTGGGCAAGACAAACAGGTAGTGGACACTTAAACACGGCGGCAAGACGGATGAAGAAATGAAAACTGAAGATAAATGAAATCGAAAGTAATTTGTCAAAAGGATACAAAATATACTTATTAGTGATTTTATTTCTTTTCAGCATTATATGTTTAATCGCTTGGAAATTTGGTGTTTTGGACTTGTTATTTGATACATATTACACCCCTCCAAGTGAAAGGATGTGATTCAGCTTCAAAGTAACAATGAAACAACGGAATCATGACAACAATCGCGGTCGTGCTGTGGGAGGGGTGTGTTGCCTCAGCGCAGCAGGGTATAGTCCAAGCACCAGACATCTCAAATTACGAAGAGGCGTTCGATCTTGACCGTCCCGTGCGATTTTCCTACATTCACCGCCAACAAGCGATCATTCATGCGGCGCTCCAGGGCGCATGTTTCCATCGCCAGAAAAGCGGTTTCCAATCAATTCATGCAGAATCGTTATGAAACGGATCCACCTCACTCGTCGTTCCTTTATTAAGTCCACCTTGGTAGCGGGAGTAGCCCCTTCCTTTGCAGCTTCCGAATTGTTTGGCGTGAATGCGCCTAGCAACAAGATAACGGTCGGGTTCATCGGCGTAGGCTCCCACGGGACGAACCATAATCTCCGTTCCTATCTCAAACAGCCTGACGCTCAGGTTGTTATGGTATGCGATGTGGATGGTGCTCGCATGGCGGAAGCCAAGAAAATGGTGGATGCACATCACGGTGACACGGGTTGCTCAACAACGAAGGATTTCAGGGAGGTGTTGGCTCGACCGGACATTGATGCCGTGATGATTTCAACGCCCGATCACTGGCACACATTGATCAGTGTCATGGCACTCCGAAGCGGCAAGGATGTGCAGTGTGAGAAACCCACCTTAACGATTGATGAAGGAAAGACATTGATTCGTGAGGTAAGAAAACGGGGCAAGGTCTTACAGACGAGTACGGAGGATCGCTCTGTGCCGGTCTACCATCGAATGGCCGAGTTGGTTCGCAATGGCCGTGTCGGAAAACTGGAAAAGATCGAAGTTATTCTGCCGAAGCAACCCACGGTTCCCGGTAATCCAACACCACAACCTGTTCCGCCAGATTTGGATTACGACATGTGGCTCGGTCCCGCACCCGAAGCCCCCTACACGAAAGATCGTGTCCATTTCCACTTCCGTTGGATTTGGGATTACTCCGGCGGAATCATTTGTGATTGGGGTACACACTTATTCGACACCGCACAATGGGCGAACAACACAGAACGATCCGGACCCACAGAGGTCGATGGAAAGGGAAATCACTGGGAAGGTGGCCTCTATGACACGGTGAAGGACTATGATGTGACCTATCGCTATGCCAACGGTGTTGTCATGACCTGCAACTCCGGAAATCCCAGCCTGAAGTTTATTGGATCCAAGGGTTGGGTTGGCAATGTCGGTTGGCGAGGCAAGCTCCAGGCCAGTTCGGATAAGATTCTTAACTCGGTGATTGAAGCTGGGGAGACCCGTCTATTCACCAATCCTGCCGGTGAACATCGTAACTTCCTGGATTGTGTTAAGACTCGAAGAGATCCGTATTTCCCTGTCGATATAGGTCATCGAGTCTCCACCGTCTGCCATCTTGCAAATCTGTCCATCAAGTTGGGCCGTCCGTTGACGTGGGATCCCGTTAAGGAACACTTCAAAAACGATAACGAAGCAAACCGCCTGCGAACCCGTGACATGCGGAAGCCATGGTCACTTGCCTAGTGAATCGCGCTTCAGTTCCGGCATGCCTATAGTCCTGTTCGGTGAAGCCCTGAAATAGACCGAAATAGGACGCCCCTCGTGAATCTCGAACTTGCCTGGAACCAAACCAACCCAATCCACCACTTGAACGCTGATAGGTTCTGGTTCAGTGGCAACGGTTAAAACGCCTTGAAAACTGCGCTCATCGGGATGAGTGGTTGCCTCGTTAAGGAATCGGCATTTATTGCAATCGTTGAAGCCATGCTGCTGGTGGGGTGGTGTGAATCGGTTCCGAATAGTTCAATTTATGTATCTGCCAAAAACGGAAACTATGAAGCCGTCAAACAGCAGTTGGATGTTGATACGATGACCAGGGAAAAAGAAACGCTGCGCGGTGACGTATGTTGCATGGAGTTTTATGAGTGCTGATCAGGTCAGAGAATCGCCCTCCACAGACCCCGAACCCTTGTTCAATTTCCTGGAGAAACAGGATATCCGTTACCAGCGAGAGGATCATCAGCCCGTTTTCACTGTCGAGGAATCCAAAGCGCTCAATCTGGAGTTGCAAGGAGGGGCCACCAAGAACCTTTTTTTACGGGACAAGAAAGGGAAGCGCCACTTTCTCCTCTCTGTCGAACAGGGCAAGCAAGTCAATCTCAAGCAATTGCCGGCCTTGCTGGATTCAAGCAAGCTCAGCTTTGGATCACCGGAGCGTTTGTGGAAGTATCTGGGAATCCTTCCCGGGGCGGTAAGCTTGCTGGCCTTGATCAATGACTGCTCGGGAGAAGTGGAGGTGTTGATCGATGAGGATTTGTGGGAGAAGGAAATGATCCTCTGCCATCCCTTGGTCAACTCTTCAACCCTGGCGCTGCATAGAGTAGATTTGGAACGATTCATCCACCAAACTGGGCATTCTTTTCAACTGGTCAGGATGCCCCAGAAACCCGCAGACTAGGAGCGCGTAATGAACAGTGCTGCAGAGGTGCCCATCATCGGGGTGGAGGTGTTCAGGTTCTCCATCGCAAAAGAACTGTCGAAACGGGGTTGCGGCAACCACAACTGGGGGCACTGGATGACACGGCCATTCTCCGCGGTGCCATGAGTATACCGGCAACGAACGCCACGAATATCGACACAGCGAACAAGACGGCAATGACGGATGAAGAATTGAGGGCTGAAGGGAAATGAAACACCTCATGCACACAACAATCGCAGCCGTGCTGTTGGTGGGGTGTGGTGTGCCGGGAGAGTAGCCAATAAATAGCTTGCCCAGCTACTTTATCCACAAGCCACCGCCACCGGTGAATGGTTGAACTTAAAAATCTTGGCCTAAATAACTAATTTCGGGTAATCTTCTCTTTAGGTTCAATGTACCGTGCATATCTCCAGAATAACTGCCTCCTATGGGCGTTGCTGTTCATTCTGGGTATTACCGGGGAGGGGCAATCGCAGAGTCTGGTCAATGAGGGTAATGTTGCAGATCCGATCGTTGAAAAACTTCCTGATCTCATGTTTGACGGTTCCGATGAGGCCCATCATAGATTGAGGGACGCCATTCATGGCGCACGGATTTTAGCTGACTCTGGAGCTGGCTATGAGGCCGCAATGGTATTAACTGCAATATCCATTCAGGCGAAAAACACTGAACTTGCGGAAGAAGCATTAAACATTCTGAATAATTTGGAACTCACTCCGAACTCTGTACTCAACGGGACCGCTAAGGAAATTTTAGGAAAAAATCAAAAACGCAACCATCGCCATCACTCAAATTTTAATAAACGCCATATTCAGAATCTCATTAAATTGGGATTATATTCAGAAGCTGCAGACCAATTACTCAGAATACTAAAAAGTAATAATGAGAGAATTATTGAACAAATGTGGCGGGAACTTTTTAGACAATCCAAAACACCTGAGAAGTTACTGGCTAAAAATAAGCTGAAAATAAACAATCAGTTAGCTAAGGAGCTAGAAAGCGCAAATCAAAGAACACTGAAGTTAAATCAAATTCGATTTTTGAGAGTATTTGATCACGAAGCCAGTGAACATGCAGAACGTTTGCTAAGAAGATCAGATCCAAACATAATTAGCGAGAATGATCGTGATGAGCATCATTCAGAATACCAACGATGGGTTGAACGAGATAATGAAGAAAATGAGGATGACCGCAAAGAACCGCCACTTGAAGAGATAGCTTTAAGAGTTGTCAGGCATGCTGGCGACATGAAAAATGTCTGCATCAAATCATCAGATTTTCTTGCGAAGCTTGTAATTGAGGCAGCGCCAAATAGTGCCGCCGCAAAAAACGCGCGTGTGTTGCTAGGAAAACCAAAGAAACCCAATTCAAAAAAATTATACCACAATCTTTACATGGAAAATGATCCCGGGAACGAGGTGTTTTCTGAAGTAAAGGTACGTGAATATGAGTTGTTATTAACTGATCAAGCCATTGAAAAACTTCATGATGAACCTAAAAAATACGTTCGTGGAACTTTTCGGGAAGGTGAAAAAGTTTACCGTAACGTTGGCATTAGACTCAAGGGTTCACGGGGAAGTTTTCAAATGCTTGATCAAGATTCAAAACCAGGATTTACGATAAAATTTAACCAGTTTGTTGAAAGGCAGAAATTTTACGGTTTGCGCAGAATTATTCTTAACAATGCTAATCAAGACCCTAGTTATATACGTGAATCAATTGGTTACAGTATTTTCCGTGATGCCGGCATCCCGGCTCCACGTACTGGTTATGCAACACTGAATGTTAACGGTAAATCACGTGGTTTATACGTGCAAATTGAAGCAGTAACACAGGACTTTCTCGCGCGGTGGTTTTCAAATACTAAAGGTAACTTATACGAAGGACCGGGAGATATCATGGAATGGGACCATTTGGATTTAGATTCTAATCAAAGCAATGATGATCGAAGAGACTTGCAGCAACTTGCCGAAACAATAGAAGAAGCCAGTGATCAAAATCCATGGCGCACTATTTCAAAACATGTAGATTTTAATTGTTTCAAGCGATTTATCGCTCTGGAACAACTTGTTAATCATTGGGATGGATACACACAGACAAACAACTACCGCATTTACCACAACCCGGAAACGTCGAAGTTCGAATTTTTTCCCCACGGCTGCGATCAACTTTTTGAAGAAGCGCATGCTAATATTTTCAGGAACCAAGGTGGCATACTGAGTCGCGCACTGATTCAAACCGAAGCAGGTAGAGAGCAGTATAAAGAAACGATAAGACTTCTGCTTGATCAGGTATGGGATGAATCAACAATAACGAGCAGAATAGCTGAAAAATATCGACTGATCCGTCCGTATGTCTCCTCGGGGGGGCGGATTGGGCGTGGCATCGATGAATTTGAAGAAACAGTAAATCGCATGCTTCGTTTTGTGGCCACTCGTCGATACGCGGCGATTAGCCAACTGATATCAGCAGACAGTCAAAATAATTGGCGGCAATACCGTGAGGCCGAATACCATTGGTTGTTCGACTCTTACAGGTAGCCAATTCTCGCCGATCTACTCCGCAAACACGAAGCCAAGACGGGTGAAGAATTGAAAGCTGAAGGGAAATGAAGCGCACCCTACTCACAACAAACGCAGCCGCGCTGTTAGTGGGGTGTGGAATTACCCAGCAAGGTATAGTTCAAGCGCCGGGCATATCAATTCACGAGGCTGCCTGGAAGGGAGACATTGAATCCGTCAAACAGCACCTGGCTGCTGGCGAGACAGTCAATGCAACGAATAAGTGGGTTTCGACTCCTTTGCATTACGCGGTTCGTTCAGGTCACAAAGAAACCACCGTGCTACTCATTCTGAAGGGCGCGGATGTGAATGCGAAAAACAATGAAAGAAGGAATCCTTTGCATCGTGCGGCCATGGATGGGCACAAGGAAATCGCTGAACTGCTAATCTCTGAAGAAGCGGATATGGATGCACAGGATGGGGATGGTTTGGCTCCCCTGCATTATTCAGCACGTGCAGACCACAAGGAAATCGTTGAATTACTTATCAATAATGGCGCGGATGTGAATGTAAGGAGTACGGCTAATTTAACACCGCTAGATATGTCTAGTGGCGGAATCGCCGACCTCATCCGCAAGCAAGGCGGCAAAACGAGTAAAGAATTGATTGCGCTGTCCAATGCTGCCAGAACAGGAAATATAGCAGAGGTCAAGAAACACCTGGCTGCTGGTGCGGATGTGAATGCGAAGGATATGTACGGAGATACTCCTTTACATGATGCGGTTAAACGAGGTCACAGGGAGGTTGTAGAACTACTCGTCACCAACGGCGCGGATATGAATGTGCAGGATGGAAATGGTCGAACTCCCTTGTATCCCGCGACTGCTTTGGATCACAGGGAAATCGTCGTAATACTCATTGCCAAGGGCGCGGATGTGAATGTAAAGGATGATGATGGATCGACTCCATTGCACAAGGCAGCTGGATTGGGTCGCAAGGAAATCGTAGAACTGCTGATAGCCGAAGACGCGGATTTGAATGCAAAGACTTATTCTGGTCAAACACCGCTGGATCGGGCAGTTCTATGGGCCGAAGACAAACCTGAAATAGCGGTTTTCCTCCGCAAACACGGCGGCCAGACGGGTGAAGAGCTGAATAAAGAAGGAAAATAAAGCTGATTTGACAGTTGAACTTAACCGAATAATCACCGCTTTGATGTTTGCCTATCTCCGCGATAAGGAATAATTAGAGTCATGAAATCAAATGCATCACTCTTACAGATCCTGACGGCCATCGCCTTGCTGGCGGCCCTGAGCCTGCCGGTAGCAGCCTCGGTCGGGCCATGGCCGAGATGCTGGGAAAAGCAAAGTGACTGTCATTCTGGGATTGTTTCCTTAAACTGGCAGTGATCCCAATGAAAAGATCCGTTAGCACCTTGTCAGCATATTGCTTGGCCATGGTCATTTCGCTTGGGGCCCCTGAGAAACGGCTGCCCATCAAAGGGGAGGTATTTACCATTGATGAGCACACGGCATTCCTGATCCAGCCTGAGAAACCCAGGGTGGATCAACCAATCCCGTGGGTTTGGTATGCACCGACGTTGCGCGGGCTGCCGGCCAACTCGGAGAAGTGGATGTTTGAGAGGTTTCTCAAGGCGGGCATTGCTATTGCGGGCGTGGATGTGGGGGAATCCTACGGCAGTCCGAAAGGGAGGGAGGTATACTCCGCGTTGCATGAGCACTTGGTCAAGAAACGTGGTCTGGCCAAACAGGCATGTCTACTGGCCCGGAGCCGTGGCGGCCTGATGCTCTACTGCTGGGCGGAGGAAAACCCCGACAAGGTACGGTGCATTACCGGCATATATCCGGTCTGCAGCATTGCCAGTTACCCCGGTCTCAAGCGTGCCTGCGATGCCTACGGAATGACCGCTGATCAACTGGAGGCGCAGTTGGCCAAGCACAACCCGATCGACCGACTGGCGCCCTTGGCCAAGGCGAAGGTGCCTATTTTCCATATTCATGGGGACAAGGATCGGTTGGTACCGTTGGAGGCCAACTCGGGTTTGGTGAAAAAACGATACGATGAACTGGGTGGAAGAATGACGCTGGAAGTCGTCAAAGGACAAGGCCACAACATGTGGGAGGGTTGGTTCCAGAGCCAAAACCTGGTTGATTTCGTGATCAAACACGCCAATCCGGTGAACTCGAGCAAGGTCAAGTAGAGTTGTTTAAGTAACAATCAACTATGTCCCTGTTATCGCGCGAACTTGAATCGAGCCTAAATCAAGCTGCGCAGGCATTGTACGGTGCGAATGGGTTATACATTGGAGCAGGAGCTGGAATGGGGGTGGACTCGGGATTGCCCGATTTTCGTGGAAAAGAAGGTTTTTGGAATGCTTATCCGCCCGTAGCGCAACTTGGATTGTCTTTCTCTGAAATGGCCAATCCTCGTTGGTTCGACACTGACCCAGAGTTTGCCTGGGGTTTTTATGGGCATCGATTGAATCTATACCGGGCAACCAAGCCACACGAAGGTTTCGATATTCTACGCAGATGGGGCGAAGCCATGCCGGGTGGTGCTTTTGTTTTTACCTCTAATGTGGATGGGCACTTCCAGAAGGCAGGCTTTGATGTCAGGCAAATAAACGAACACCACGGTTCCGTTAACCATTTACAATGTGTGGAGAACTGTGGGCAAGAGGTTTGGCCTGCGATCAATTCTAAGGTCGTAGTTGATGAAAGCACCTTGCGGGCCGCTTTACCTCTGCCGTCATGTCCAGCCTGTGGTCAACTTGCCCGACCAAACATCTTGATGTTCGGTGACTGGTGTTGGGATTCGTCGCGTTCCGGCAAGCAAAAGATTCGCCATGACAAGTGGCTCCAACAACAGGAAGATGAAAAGATCGTATTGATCGAGATAGGAGCTGGTATGGGTATTCCAAGCGTCCGGTATCAATGTGAATCTCTCCTGGTAGACAAGAGAGGAACATTGATTCGCATCAACATACGAGATTCCGAAGCGCCAGTTGGAAACATATCCCTACCCATGGGCGGACTGGAGGCCCTTCGCCAAATTGACGTGATTATTGATGATTCGAGAAAAAAATAATCTAACCTTATGTCAATCTGCAGACATCTGAATTGCCGGACGGAACATCAGGCGATCAATCGACTCAATTGTTTTTGCCATCGACAGGAATCTTGATATTCAGTCCCCACGGGTTCCTGTACGACTTGGCCAGCATTTTGTTGGCTTGATCGTCCCCATTGAACCGTTCCTTTGCCGGGTCCCAGCGGAGTTTGCGATTCAGTTGGATGGCGATGTGTGCCAGTTGCGCCAGGGAACAAGTACGATGTCCAACCTCCGCATCGGCCATGGTCGGGGCATTATTTTTGATTCCGTAGATGAAATCCTGCTTGTCTTCCCTTTGTGGGAGACGTAGGTCGCTATCTTTAAATTTTGTTCGCAGAATGTTCCTATCACTGGCCTGAAATCCACCTTTTCGGTGCCAGTTGGCTTGAATCCACCCTTCTTCGCCTTCAACCCGCAAATAGGCGCCAGCCTTGTCGATGCGATAATCCATCGCGACACCATTGGGATAGAGGTATTGGGCTTTGAGGTCGATGAGAACGTTCCAGAGCCCGGTACCCGCGGCAGGGTATCGACCCGTACCTTCGATCTCCACCGGACCGCTGCGTTCGGAATCATTGACCTGCTGAGCCACGTCCAAAACATGAGTTCCCCAGTTGGTGATCATACCCTCGCAGGTATCCCGGCAACGCATCCATCCGGGGCGTCCATATGACTTGGGCGGATGCACCCGGTCAACGGTATACGGTTTCTTCGGCGCAGGACCGAGCCACATGTCGTAATTCAGATCATCGGGCACTGGCACTGGATCAGCCTTCCCACCGGCCACGTCGCCTGCTGGCACCCCGACTTCGATGCGTCTAATTGTACCGAGATAGCCGTTGCGCACCAGTTGAGCAGTCTTGTGCATGTAGCCATTCGAACGGCACTCACTGTCGGTGCGGAACGTAACCTTATGCTTGCTGACGGCGTCGGCGAGCAATCGACCCTCAGCGATGGAGAGTGTCAATGGCTTTTCACAAGATACGTGTTTGCCGTGTCTGACTGCCGCAAGGGATATCGGCACGTGCCAATGGTCGGGAGTGGAATTCATGATCGCATCAACATCGTCACGGGCGATCACTTCACGCCAGTCCATGTGAACCTTGCAGTCGCGGTTCCCGTAGAAAACATCGACATCCTGCTTGGCGTTGTCCAGGCGCCAGCGATCAACATCACATACAGCTACCACCTGTACATCATCCATGTTCAAAAGCGTTTTGAGGTTGATCATGCGTGCCTGGCGCCCCATCCCGATCATACCGATCGTGATGCGGTTGGACGGTGCATTTTTTCCAAAGACCGTCGATGGGACGATTGTTGGAAAGGTGGATATTACGCCGGCTGCGCTGAGGGCGCCAAGAGCCTGTCGGCGTGTGCAGGTCGCACTGCTGAGTGATTTATTCTTTATTCTTGGTTGAGTTCGGGTGTGTTGCTGGCAGAGCTCTTTTCAGGAGGTTTCGCAGTCCGCTTTCATGGGCACTGCCAACGAAACATGTGGAAATTACCCGAGAGGGTTCGACTCCCCCCACCTCCACCACTCTTTAAAGGGTTATTCACTAAAGCATGATTTCGTTTACTGGTTCAGCCCGGGTGGCCCCAGTCAACCGGGCATCGAGCCCTTGGACGGGCATGCTGAACCGCCAGGCATCAATGCCCAACAGGTGAAGGATGGTGGCATTGATCTCATGGATGTGAACGGGTTTATGAACCACGTTATAGCTGAATTCGTCAGTTTCGCCGTGGACTATCCCCGGTTTGACACCACCCCCAGCCATCCACATGGTGAAGCACTTGGGATGGTGATCCCGGCCGTACTCGGTCTTGGTTAATTCTCCCTGGCAATAGATGGTTCGACCAAACTCCCCACCCCACACGACCAGTGTGTCATCGAGCAAGCCGCGTTCCTTCAGGTCGTTGATAAGGGCAGCAACAGGTTGATCAATGTCGCGGCACTGGTTTGGTAGATCCTTGGGCAGCTTGAAATGCTGGTCCCAGCCTCGGTGGAAAATCTGGGTGAATCGCGTGCCCCTTTCGGCCAAACGCCGAGCCATCAGGCAGTTGTAGGCGAAGGTTCCCTCCTTTTTCGAGTCAGGCCCGTATTTTTCAAATGTTGAGTCTGGCTCTTTTTTCAGGTCGGTAAGTTCCGGTATGGAGGACTGCATGCGGAATGCCATTTCATACTGGGCAATTCGCGCCTGTACATCCGGATCGCCAACTTCATTGAATTGCTGTTGGTTCAACTCATCAAGGGCATCGAGCATGCGCCGCCGCACCTTGGGACTAACCCCTTTGGGATTGGAGAGAAACAACACCGGGTCGCCCGCAGAGCGAAGAAGCACGCCCTGATGCTTGGACGGGAGAAACGCCGAGCCCCACAACCGACTGAAGAGCGCCTGCGCCTCCTTGCGCCCCGTCCAAGTGGAGTTCAATACAACAAAGGACGGCAGGTTGTCAGTTTCATTCCCCAGACCGTAGCTCAGCCAAGCTCCCATGCTGGCGAAGCCAGGAATTTGGAAACCGGTCAGGATATAGGTGATCGCTGGATCATGGTTGATGGCCTCTGTATAGACCGTCCGGAGGATGGCCAAGTCTTTTGCCACGGTTCCCGTGTGGGGCAGCAGTTCACTGATCCATGCTCCATTTTCATTGTTATCGTACTTCTTGAAATTATAGATCGACGGAGCTACGGGAAACCGTTTCTGCCCTGATGTCATGGTGGTGAGTCTCTGGCCCATGCGAATCGACTCCGGCAAATCCTTGTCGAACCACTTCCCCATCTCGGGCTTGTAGTCAAACATGTCCATTTGGGATGGCGCACCGGACATGAACAGGTAGATGACGCGCTTGGCCTTGGGGGCAAAATGAGGCAGGCCGGGTATCCCCGGCACTCCGTTGCGCTTGGCAGCCTGCGCCGCGAAGGCAGGATCCTTGGCCAATAGCGACCCCAGAGCCATGGAACCCAGACCGAGTGCGCCGTTCCGGAAAAAATGCCGGCGTGTTTGGTTTTGGAGATATGTTTGTATTGGATCCATTTTGTTACCTTATCGTTTGTGTGTTGTCCGAGTTAGCCCTTGTTCAGCACCTCATCCAGGTTCAATATGATGTTGGCGACCATCGTGCAAGTTGCCAGTTCAACCGGATCAAGCCCGGAATCCGGAGACAACTCGCCCACAGCAACCGCCCCTTTGGCGGCATCGGCGTTGGACTTGAACTCACCGTAAAAATCGTTGTAGGCCGACACGAGCGACCTGCTTTCACTGGCCGATGGTTTTCGCAGCGTGGCCAAGCGGAAACCGTAGGCCAAGCGCTCCTCGATTGAGCCACCCTCATTTTGCATGATCCGCTGAGCCAAGCCGCGTGCGGCTTCAAAATATTGCGGGTCGTTCATCAGCAGCAGCGCCTGCAAAGGCGTGTTCGTACGTTCACGGCGCACTGAGCAAACCTCCCGTGACGGCGCATCAAAGGTGTTCATCTGCGGTGGCGGAGCCGTGCGCTTCCAGAATGTGTACAGGCTGCGGCGATGTACCTTTTCCGGGCCGTTGTCTTTCTTAAACCGAACGGTGTTTGAACCCGTGTAGCCTACGACGAACCATAACCCATCGGGCTGGGGCGGCTTGACGCCGGGGCCTCCGACTTTCTCGACAAGCAACCCGCTGAGCGCCAAAGCTTGATCCCGCAACGCCTCCGCATCGAGTCGAAACCGCGGCCCCCGAGCGAACAACCTGTTCTCCGGGTCGAGGTCGTAAAGTTCTGGTGACGCCTTTGAGGTTTGCCGATAGGTGGAGGAGGTCACCACCAGGCGGATCAATTCCTTCACATTCCAGCCGGACTGGGTAAAGTGGACAGCCAGCCAATCCAGCAGTTCCGGATGCGTGGGCCATTCGCCCTGCATTCCAAAATCCCCGGCAGTCTTGACAATGCCCACTCCAAAGACCTGCTGCCAAAAACGGTTCACAGTCACCCGCGCAGTGAGAGGGTGGGTTCCGTTCAGCAACCACTCGGCCAAACCTAGGCGGTCCTGGGGTGCGCCTTCGGGGAAAGGAGGCAGAAATTCCGGTGTTTTTCGGGTCACTTTATCTCTTCGCTGGTCATACAAGCCGCGATCCAATACATAGGCGTCCCGGGGCTTTTTCAATTCCTTCCACACCAATGTTGTGGGTGCATTCTTTTTGGTATCAGCAATCTTCTTCTCCCACTCTTTCATGCTCTGATGCAAAGGCTCAAATTGCTTGCGGGTATTCAGGCAGATATGCTCAACAAAATGATCCTTAAGTTGTGAAAGCCCTGAATCATTGAGGGATTCCTTCTTGATAAGCGGAAGCAGTTTGTCCGGCAACGCCGGTTTCTCAACCTGTCGCAAAGCCGCAAGCCAAAGGTTGAAGGAAACGTATTCCTGTTTGTCCTTGGTTGATGTGACCCACCCGGCCTGATCCCAGTAAACTGTCCCGTCGAACTGAGTGAATGCCCAACCGTTAACCTTGGCTCCAGGCTTGAGTCCCACCGAACCAGCGTCCACCTCCAGCCTCACCCACTCTCCCGCGGTTGGCAATTCACCTACGCGACGCCGGCTTACCGTCCCATCCTTCCCCCATTCGATCAGGCTCTCACCCCAATAAGCTCGGTGTTCCCATGTGCCATCGTTCCACTGGAGCATGACCTGCTTGGGTGGATTTTCAGGATCCAAATAGATGTAAGTGAACAATTTGTCACCGTCTGCGATTACGATCGGTTTCTCGGCCCCGGTGAAAAAATTCTGTTTCAACCCTGTTGCTGTCTGCACAGTGGCCTTTTTCCCGCTATAAACCAGTTTGCTGTCTTTCTCGACCATCTTCCACTCTCCCTCCGGCTTGGCCCCGGGCGGAAGATCATCCTCTGCCCAGACTGTTTCCACAGGTTGAGGTGCTGGAAGCGGCTTGGGATTCTCTGGTTCCTCATAATCGCAGGTATCCAGTTTTTTCCGAATCTCCTGCCGAACAGACGAGAGTTGCTCCTGATGTTCCTTTATCGCCTTCTCCTGTTCATCGGTGGGCAACTGAATAACCGGCGCGTGAGCCTTGTTGTTCCCGTCCATTGGATTCCCGTCCAGACTGTTGAAATAAGCAGAGAGTTGAAAGAACTCCTTTTGTTTCAACGGGTCAAACTTGTGATCGTGACAGACTGCGCATCCCGATGTCATGCCCATGAACACAGTCGCGAATGTGGTCACCCGATCCATGACATTTCGAATCAGGACCTCTTCCTTGATGGATCCTCCTTCATTGGTGGTGACATGAGCGCGGTTGTACCCGGTGGCTGTTAAATGGGCCGAACTGGGATTTGGCAGGAGATCGCCAGCAAGTTGCTCCCTGACAAATTCATTAAAGGGCTTGTTTTGATTGAAAGCATCAATGACCCAGTCACGGTATGGCCAAAACTCTCGGTAGTTATCCAGATGAAGCCCGTGCGTGTCTCCATACCGAACCGCATCCAGCCACGGACGCGCCATATGCTCCCCATAGGCATGGGAGTTAAGCAGCCGGTCGACCACTTTTTCATAAGCGTCGGGGGAACGATCATTCAGGAATTGATCGACAGCCTCCAGTGTCGGGGGCAGACCGGTCAGGTCCAGTGTCAACCTCCGGATAAGAACCCGCCGACTCGCTTCCTTGGATGGAGATAGCCCCTCCACGTTCAGTCGATCCAGAACAAAACGATCAACGGCATTACGCGGCCAGGGATTGTTTTCAAATTTTGGCGGAGCCTCCAGGCGAGGTGCGACGTAGGACCAGTGGTTCTCATATTTCGCGCCTGACTTGATCCACCGCCTTATCAAGTCCTTCTCTTTTTGGGTTAGTTTTTTGATGGAATCCGACGGGGGCATGATGTCGTCGTCGTCATCGGTGATGATCCTGAGGTACACCTCGCTTTCATCCGGTTCACCCGGAACAATGAACTCGGCATGAGCTTCCTTTTCGAGGTCCAGCCGCATGGGATTCTTTTTGGGCTTCCGAGTGCTTACATCGGGGCCGTGGCAGGCATAGCAATTATTGGAGAGAATAGGTCTTATATCGCGACCAAATGAAACGGTATCCCCCAAGCAAACTACCCCGGATAAAATCATGCATAAAAGCGTGATGGCATACTTCGCCGCACGGTGGCCGAGCATAAAACCAAATTTAGGAATCATTTTTTTAGATTGAACCGATTAACAAACGCAAGAGTAAATATATCTCCACATCATACCTTGACTTAGGTCAAGGTAGTGGATTCGTCACACAAATTGACAATGACTTGAATCAAATTGATTATCAAGTGCGAGATTTGCCCTAAATCCATCTTATTCTGTCCAAGCCATTATCACCATCAAGCGCGCGGATGAATTGTGGCGATCGCTCATGCTTTCCCTACTTACTTCCAACGGACTCAGCAAATTGGACCCAAAAAATGGGTTGTCCGTGCTTATTGTGCCCGACAAGTCTCAACCGGTTGTTCGTTGCATCGCAAGGCGGTGTGATCGATCATCCCCCCGCCCCAACAGGCACTCACGAAAACAGCTTGGACACCGCACGTCCTTCACCGTTTTTCGTGACGTAAAACGGTCGGCGTTCGACCTCGACGCTATACCGGGGTGATATCCCCATGGCCGAGTAAATGGTCGCGTGCAAATCCTCGACACTAATGGGATCCTTGGTCGCCAGACACGGTCGCTCTGAAGCGCTCTCACCGTAAAGATTACCCTTCTTGATGCCACCACCAAACATCAGCACGCTAGAGGAACCGGTGAAATGGCGGTGCAACCCGTAGTGCTTCATTTCCTTGAGGACATCCGTCTTGGCGCGTGACTGATCCCGGGCGGTGCTGCCTGGAACGCCTTCAATAATCATGTCGCGACTGAACTCGCTCGCCAAAACGATCATCGTGCGATCAAGCAGGCCGCGTTCCTCAAGGTCAAGTACAAGTTGGGCGATTGGCCGGTCAATTTGCTGCTTTAGTTTGACGGCCGTGGTGTGGCCGTTCTCATGAGTATCCCAGTGAAGGAAAGGCACATACTCGGTGGTCACCTCTATGAAACGCGCCCCGGCCTCCGTGAGGCGTCTGGCCAGCAGACATCCCTGGCCAAAGCGGCCGGTGTTGTATTTATCGAACGATTCCTTGGGCTCCAGCTCGAGGTCGAACGCCTTGGCCGCGGGCGAATCGAGCAACCGATAGGCGCTGTCGATGGAGCGCAGCAGGCTCTCCTGCTGGAAATCATCGGATGCCCCGAATGCGGGCGATGCCTGCACCATTTCCCGATACGCCTCGTACCGGCGCTGGAATCGCTGCCGGCTCATGCCCTTGGGCGGGCGAACGGTCTGGATGGCATCATTTGGCTCGGGTACGAGAAAGGGGCCGTACTCCGATCCGAGAAAACCGCCGGTGTGGAACGCCTTGAGTTCCTCGCGCTCGCCGGCGTTAAAGCGCTGGCCTATGTCAATGAAGGCAGGGATAGCCTCGTTGCGCGGGCCCAGTGCCTGTGCCATCCAAGCGCCCATGTGAGGTGCGGCCACAGTCACCGGCGGCACGTAACCGGTATGCCAGTGGTATTGGTGACGCGAGTGCAGAATATTGCCAAGATCGGGCAGCACATGCGAGCGGATCAACGTGCCTCGATCAATAACCTTCGCAATATTTTCGAGTCCCTTGGTGAATTTGATATTGTCGACCACCGTGTCGATGGCCGGGAAGGTGCTCATGATGCGATTGACATCCAACCCCTCCTTAAACGGTTCGTAATGCTTGGGGTCGAACGTATCTGGCGCAGCCATGCCGCCGGCCATCCAGAGCAGGATGCAGGTGTCGGCGGTTGCCTCAATTTTCTTGTCGTTCTCGGTCGCGCGCGCTGCCCCTGCTGTCATGGCTCCAAAAGTGGCTGCGCTGGTGTTCTTCAGGAACTGACGTCGATTTTGAGTCTGATCAAATATCATTGTGAAACTCTCCTGTGTGGGTTACTCGTAACGTTATCGAATCAATTGAAAATCTGGCAGCATGGCGACGATCCACAACAGATCTTCAACGGCCTGGGTATCGACGGGAGTGCCCAGCAACTCGCTGGCGACTTGCGCTTCCCGATCGCTTGGCCTGCGTCCAAGTGCTTCTTGATACAGGCGTTGAACCATCTGTGCCGGATCGGCTCCCTCGGCCTTGATCCAGTGGCTTGCGCCCTCCTTGAGCTTGGCATCCAGCGTGCCGCCGTTGGTTAACTCAAGCGCCTGCAGCATGGTGGCCAGAGAGTCGCGCCGGGTGACCACGTTTTCACGGTTTGGACGCCCCAGGGCGCGGCTCAAGGGGTCGTCATTGACCAGCGAGGCGCGAATGGTGCTTGGCGCTTGGCCAAGCGCTGCGGCAAGACTCCACGGGGCCATGCCACCCGGGCCAAGCACCACAGCGTGCCGCCAGTTGGACGCCTTGAATCCCGGCTGCTGCCACCCCTTAGCCGCCTCCCGGTTCACCAGCCATGAATTGTCGCTCATCAAGCTTCGGCTCCCCATTTGTACCCGGAACGCCAGCCCGGCCGGGCTCGGGGCAATGTTGGTCGCCTTCACGGCGATTATGTTTTCGCCGGGATGCATATGCGGCGCAAGATCCACATGTACTGGTTCGTTCCACTCCTTGCCCTTCGCAAGCCGGGCACCGTTCACAAACAAGACAAACTCATTGTCGCAGGTGACCACGGCCCGGGCCGACGCCGGTTTACCGTCCAACATAAACGTCTTCCGGAAATACACGGTTTCCTGGGGTGCAGACTCGGCAGCTTTATCATCCGCCCAAATCCAGCTTGGCAGATTCGTGGGATCGGTCCCCGGCTTGGTGATCTTGGCGGCCAGATCGCCCGGTGCCGTCCGAGTCAATGAGCAGAGAGCATCAATAAATTGCTCGGCTGACATGCGCCGGGTCAACGGCCCTCGGAACACGAATGCCTCCGCCGTGTTGCCAACCGATGAAACCGCCATCGACTGATAAGCCCGGGAATTGCAGATAAGCCGCAGGGTGTGCTTTAGGTCGTAACCGTGTTCCGCAAAGTCCACCGCCAACCAGTCCAACAGATCAGCATCCCACGGTTTTTGATCCATGTCGTCAACCGGTTCGACAATTCCACGCCCCATCAACGCCTCCCAAAACCGGTTGACCAGTGTACGGCCAAGCCTTCCATTGCCGGGATCGGTGATAATCTTGGCCATCTTTGCAATTCGTTGATTCTTCGGTGCCTTGGGATCGATGTCTCCCAGTTCAGGATACAGGAAAGCTGGAGAGGCCAATTTCCCGGTCCTCTTGCCACAGCGGTAGATTTCGAGTGGTTCATCGGCAAACACGCTCGCCAACGACCAAACATCCTTGATCTGCCAGTGACTGATGAAACTGTCATGACAGGAGGCACACTTGAGATTCGTGCCCAGAAAAACCTGCCCAATATTTTGGGATGCCTGCACTTCCCGCCGCTGCGCGGCTGTGACCACACCTCGCCACTTTATGCCGTTGATAAATCCCTCCGATCCGTCAACCGGATCGATTAATTGACGGACAAACTCGTCATACGACATGTTTTGGTGGAGTGAGTTGTATAGCCACTGGGTGATTTGTTTTCGCCCACCATCGATATAGCCGGTCCCTTGATAGGCATTACGCAGCATGTCCGACCAGAATGTCAACCAATGCTCGGCGTAACCCTGATTGTTGCTAAGTAATTGATCGACCAATTGGCTGCGTTTATCAGGTGACGAATCGCTGACAAACGCCTCCATCTGGGCCGGCGATGGCAGCACCCCGATCAAGTCAAGCGATGCCTGTCGGGCAAATGCCCGGTCATCAACCAACTTAAGACTCACTTGCATGTTCTGCCGCTTCCAGTAAGCGCCGACCAGACGATCAATGGGATTGTCTGACTTGCCTCCTTTGGGCAGCTTGACCACTCGAGGCGCCAATGGTGCGCGGCGCCAATCCGTAAAACTGAATCCCTCGGGCCATGAGAGCCCCTCGTCAATCCACGCCCGCATCGACTCAATCTGAGTAGCTGTCAGCGGTTTACCCTTGGAAGGCATCCGATCGTCCGGATCCTCAGCAGTGATTTGATCGATAAGCAGACTCTTCGAACTTTGCCCAACAATCACGGCCGGCCCGGACTCGCCGCCCTTGATGAAACCGTCGCGTGTGTCGATGGAAAAGCCGCCCTTGCGTTCGTGTCCGGAGTGGCAGCGTGAACAACGGTTTTTCAGGACAGGCTGAATCTCCTCCTGAAAATTCACCGACTCAGCCATCAGCCCATTTGCTGCCCAGACAAAGCCAATGGCAAGAATGAGGGTTGGTCTATTTACCATTTTACTGGCGAGAGATTTAAACATAATGCTTTCACCCGGCCATTCTAGTATATCCAACCAAAAAAACTGATCTCCTGTTGCTTGCCTTTAACCGATTATTGCCCTCCAGCCAACTATAAGGATGCGGTTGGCCAAGCCCTGGAGATGAGTGCGGCCGGGTATCCCGCTTGGCCAGGCGATGTATAAGCCACTCTACCACGCACACTGGCCTACAGAGCCGAATTTCAAATGCCAAATTTAGGGAGCTTTTGAAACTCTTCGAGGCTGAAGGGGGAAGCTTCAAGAAAAAGATACCAGAAGTTTTTGACATTATTTCAGGCAAAAAAAGTTTTTCGGACAAAGTTGGAGGGCAATAATCGATTAAAGGCAAGCAACAGGAGATCAGTTTTAAAAATTGACACAGGTCAATAAAAACCCACAATATCCAACTGCGCTTTGCGGTAAAGTCTTTCCTTGTGAAAAATTCACATTCTCCCGCCTTGCGCGGTGCAGGAATTGAAATCAACCCATATTTGGTGAGCGCTAACTCTTCCGACTATTGTAGAACCCATTGAGCACCGGCAGGCGGTAGAGGCGTGTGTTTTCTGAAGGTTTTCCACACCAAAGCTAGAATATAAACGATGCATGAGATGAAGAAATTGCCCGTCTTTCTATGGACGTGTGCGTTGGTTCTGCTAGCAGCAAACGATGCTGTTGCTGAAGGCAGAGATTCTGCGAAAATATACGGCGCGTCCTGCGCTGTTTGCCACGGTGACAAGGGAGAGGGCAAAACCATTGGTATAAATAGGTTCCCCGCGATTGCCGGCCTGCAGAAGTGGTACATTCAGGATCAATTGATCAAGTTCAAGTATGACGGTCGAGGAGCGGATTACCGGGACAAGGGGGGGTTGATGATGCATGCCATGGTACGGACGCTGAAACCGCAAAGAAGTAAGGATTTGGAAATTGTTGGGGAGCCGGAAATTGAGGGAATTGCTGATTATATTTCTAACCTACCAGTGGATAACTCATCGAAGCTGGAAAAAGAGAGTGATGACGAATCACTCAATGCGAGCATCGAGAGGGGCAGAAAAATCTATACGGCCGAAGCCCCTTCAGGGTGCGTACTGTGTCATGGTGACAAATTCCAGGGGAACAACAAGGAGGATGTGAACAAGTTGTTGCCTCGAGCCCCCATGTTAGTGCCGCTGGATGACTGGTACATGCTTGAACAGTTGGGGAAATTTCGAGAAGGGGTCAGAGGGCCTGTGGCAGACACCAAACGAGCAAAACAACTTCTGGGTGAAAAGGCCAAACTCAAGATGAGTGACCAATTGGACGGACCGGCCCTTATGCAGGCAATGTCGCTGACGGCCTTGGTGAATAAACAGGCCGTGAAGGATGTGGTCGCCTATATTTACTCAGAAACACACCCCTCCAATTAATCATGAGTAAGTCTAAGGACATTCCCGGCACCACCTCCTACATCCTCTTCATTGTTACCGCAGTGATTTGTGTGGTTTTCGCGATCACGGCGTTCTACTTCGTTTTTCCCAATCGCGAGACCTGGATGGTAGGACTGCCTCAAGCCTCCAGTTATGCCGGTGATATTGATGGACTGTTCGGCCTGATCACCTATCTGGTCGGGTTCTGGTTTGTTGTCTCCGAGGTGGTCTTTTTCTATTTCATTTTCCGCTACCGTAAAAAGACCCCAGATCAGAAGGCCGAGTATGTGACTGGGGAGGAACACCACCAGAAGCAGTGGATTACCATCCCGCACATATTGGTAATTATATGTGATGTCGCATTGATCTTTGGAACGGTATACGTCTGGTACAAGGTCAAGCAGGATTTGCCGCCGGCCCAGGCGACCATCCGGGTGACCGGGCAGCAGTGGGCCTGGACCTTCCAGCACCCCGGCCCTGACGGGCAGCTCGACAAGGGGGATGACGATATTTATCTGGTCGACGAACTTCACCTCAAGGTAGATACAGTTTACCACTTCAAGCTGGAGTCGACGGATGTGCTGCACAGCTTTTCCATTCCCGCATTCCGCATCAAGCAGGATTCGGTTCCCGGGCGAACGATCACGGGTTGGTTTGAGCCGACCTTGGTGGGGGAATACGACATCCAGTGTGCCGAGATGTGCGGCATAGGGCATGGGCTGATGAAGGGCCGGGTTTATGTTCATGCCGAAAACGAATACAGCCAATGGCTTAAAGGGGAAAACCTGAGCGGTGCAACCGCTGCGGAAACATCTGCAGTTGCGTTAGGTCAGGTGGCTCTGGAAAGAACAAGTCCATGACGGGCGATAACCTGATCTAACCAGCAACACAAAAAGGAATGACCCAAAAGAAGAAAACTGGAACCCGCAAGGCGCCGGCCGGGCACACATCCCACCACGAGGAGAGTTTCTGGAGCAAGTACGTCTTCTCGACCAACCACTTTGTGATTGCTTTGCAATACACTATCACTGGTGTCTTCATGGCGCTGATCGGTGGTTACATGGCGTATGTGTTTCGCATGCAACTGGCATTTCCGGGCGAAGCGGTGCCCGGATTTGGAATTGTTGGTCCTGGTGAATACAACAACATGGTGACCAACCATGGCACCATCATGATCTTCTGGGTGGCAATGCCGGTCCTTATTGCCGGTTTCGGTAACTTCTGCATCCCGCTGATGATCGGGGCTGATGACATGGTATTCCCACGGCTTAACCGGCTTTCCTATCAGATTTTTCTGCTGAGCTGCGTGGTCATCATTGCCTCGCAGTTCGTGCCGGGAGGTGGCTTTGGCGGGGCCTGGACGGCCTATCCTCCACTCTCGTCGGAAGCGGGCTACAGCCTTACAAAGTGGGGACAGACCCTGTGGCTTTTGGGGGTGGCCCTGGAATTCGTGGCGTTCCTGATGGGTGGCATCAACTTCATCACCACCACCATGAATGCCCGGGTCAAGGGGATGAAGATGTATGACATTCCCATCGTGGTCTGGTTCATTGTGATAGCGAGCATCCTATTCATGTTGTCAGTGGGGCCGCTGATCGCCGGGGCGGTGATGCTGCTGCTCGACCAGTTTCACGTGACCGGTTTCTACAACCCCGCCTTGGGTGGCGAACCACTGCTGTGGCAGCATCTGTTCTGGTTCTTCGGCCACCCGGAGGTCTATGTGGTGCTGCTGCCGGCCATCGGGGTATGTGCCGATATCATCCCGGTATTTGCCCGAAAGAAACTCTTCGCGTATAAGATTGTCCTATGGACGGCCATCGCCACGGGCGCATTGAGCTTCGTGGTCTGGGCTCATCATCAGTTTGTGGCCGGAATCGATCCGCGCATGGCCCACATATTTACCGTTACGACACTGCTGATATCGATCCCGATCGCGGAGATGGTGTTTGTCTACATTGCCACGCTGTACGGTGGATCGATCGAGTTCAAGACGCCGATGCTCTGGGCACTGGCTTTCATTGCCGAGTTCCTGATTGGCGGCTGCACCGGTATCTACCTCGGGTCGACCGGGACGGACATCTATTTCCACGACACTTATTTCGTGGTGGCTCACTTTCATTTCACCTTTGTGCCCATCTCGATCATTGCCGTTTTTGCGGGTATCACCTACTGGTTCCCGAAGGCATCCGGTAGGATGTTAAATGAAACCCTTGGAAAAATTCACTTCTGGGGCACCGTTATCCCGTTCACGTTCATGTTCCTCGCCATGTTCCCGCTGGGCATGGCCGGACAGCATCGACGCACATCTGACTACACCATCTTTCCGGAACTGGCGGGCTGGCAGGACTGGCGGGTGATCATCACCTACTGCCTGCTGATCATGATCGCTTTCCAGTTTGTCTTCTTCTGGAATGTCATCTGGAGTCTCAAATCTGGAAAGAAGGCGGAGAAGAATCCGTGGCGGGCCAACACCCTGGAATGGTTGGTGCCCAACGTGCCGCCACACGGCAATTTCACGGACGGTTTCCCTGAAGTGTACCGTGGCCCCTACGAATACAGCACACCTGGGCGCAAGGAGGACTACTGGCCACAAAATGTTCCCGACTGAACACAACCGAGCCTGACAGCATTTTATTACCATGTCATTTGAAGTACCAGTTGCAACTACGCGAAGTTCCACCGGAATCCCGACCGGGCGTCTGGGCATGTGGTGGGTCGTGGCCTCCGAGGTGGTTATCTTTGGTGGCCTGATCGTCTGCTACCTGCTCTTCCGGCTGGGGAACGACGGCTGGGGAGGTGAGGCCTCCTTCACCATCGTTCCCGCCGGCGCGCTCAACACCTTTGTCCTGCTCACCTCCAGCTACTTTGTAGTTAAGGCCCACAAGCTCATCGGAGAAGGCGACCGGGAGGAGGCCTTCAAGTACCTCTGGTACACCATCGCCTGCGCTGGCATTTTCCTGCTGGTGAAAACCTACGAGTACACCACGGAAATCACTGAGATGATGCACCACCACACAAATGAGGACGGCCACATGATCGGCACCTTCCCTGTCTTCTGGGGGTTTTACTTCGCCGCCACCGGCCTACACGCCCTGCACGTCATAGGCGGAGCGGTCGTCATTGGCATTGTCTCCTTTGGGGTGAAAAAAGGGGAAAACCTGCAACGGGTAGAGTATGTGGGCATCTATTGGCACTTCGTTGATGCGGTGTGGATTTTTCTTTTCCCATTGTTTTACATTGCCAAATAACGAATCACTGATAACTGGAGCATAATGAGCGAACATACACACCCGGATTACTGGAAAATTTACAAATGGCTGTTGGTCCTGTTTGCAGTCAGCGTCCTGGGGCCATGGCTTTTTCCCGATGTCAAAGTTATCGTGCTTCTCACTGCGTTCGGTATTGCCGTCGTCAAGGCGCTGTTGGTGGCGGCCAACTTCATGCACTTGAATGTTGAGCGAAAGTACATTTGGCACCTCTTTCTGATCTGTTTGGTTTTCCTCTTTGTGCTTTTTGCTGCGGTTGCACCTGATGTCCTCAACAACGAAGGGCATAACTGGAAGGGAGATGATTTCACCGGGGTTTCACGCCCAGAATCTCATCATGAGTCAACCCATGCGGCGGCAACAACCAGTGAAAAAACGAAGCCTACGCTAGAGGAGAATGTGAACGCTCCCAAACCGGTCCCAGCGGTTGAGCCTGAACCGGAGAAAGTACCCAGCAAGGAAGTGGCATTGGTTGTTCCCAAGGCACAACCCCAGAAACCGGCTCCCTCCCGGGAAACCACTAAAAAACCAACTCAAGTCGATCCCAGCCTGATTGCTGCGGGCAAGGCGCTTTTCCAGACCAAGATTTGCTTCACATGCCATCAGGTTGATCCCAAGATCCCTTCGCCCGCGGGTTCGGCATTAAAGGCTCCCGGTTTCATAGGCAAATTCTGGGGCACCGAACGCGAGGTTCACGTGGGCGTGTTGGGCGGTCCGATCGAAAAGATTACAATGAATGAGGCGTATTTCCTTGAGTCTGTGGAGAAACCGATGGCCAAGATTCTCAAGGGGTCGATCCCCGGCATGGCGCCCCTGCCGACAACTTTGGAGGAACGCAAGGCCCTAATGGCCTATGTTCGTTCGTTAAGCGAATAGCATGAGAAGAGAATTATACTTATTGGTTCTACTGGTGACATCTAGTGTCAGTTCAACTGCAGTTGATAAAACCGATCCCGCCGTGATTGCGGAAGGCAAAAAGCTTTTTCAAACAAAGATTTGCTTCACGTGTCATCAGGTTGATCCCAAGATTCCATGCCCTGCCGGGGATGCATTGAAAGCCCCTGCTTTCGTTGGTAAATTTTGGGATATAGAAAGGGAAGTCCAAGTAGGGATTGGCGGACCTCTTGAAAAGTTGAAAATGAACGATGAGTATTTTCTTGAGTCCGTGGAAAAGCCGATGGCCAAAATCCTCAAGGGCGCTATTCCCGGAATGGCACCCCTGCCGACAACCTTGAAGGAACGCAAGGCCTTGTTGGCCTATGTTAAGTCGTTAAGCAAGTAGGGGCAGTCGGAGAGCATCCCGATGAATGACGCTGTGCAGGGTATCGAGAAGGCGATCGCACATTCCACCGGTGGTGCAGGCAGTGGCAACGGTGTTTCCCACGCTGCCTTGGGGATGATCATTTTCGTGGTATGCGAGATCATGTTTTTTGGTGGCTTGGTTAGCGCATACCTTGTGGGAAGCGCCGGGCAGGATTGGCCGCCGACAGGTCAACCTCGGTTACCGGTTTGGACCACGGCCTTCAATACGGTGGTGCTCCTGCTTAGCGGATGGTTCATGCATAAGATCACCAGTGCGCACAAGGCTGGGATGGTGCGGAAACTGGGTGTTGCAATTTTGCTTGGCCTGTTTTTCGTTGGATTTCAGGGAGTGGAATGGACACGTTTGGTTGTCCATGGACTGACTATGAGTTCGAGCATTTACGGCAGTTTTTTTTACCTGATCATCGGCACGCATGCCGTCCATGCCTTGGCCGCCTTGTGTTTGTTGGCTTGTGTGTTTTATAAGGCAAGGCATGGTACATTGACACGCGGAATGTTCGAGGCCTCTCGGATATTCTGGCTTTTCGTGGTGGGCTTGTGGCCTGTCCTGTATGTGCTGGTTTACTTGGCTTAAAGGACACTCGGAATGCAGGCGTACCCCAAAGAATTTCACCGTTTATTTTCCGCAGGATCGGCTTTTCTTCTCTGGCTTGTTTCAACGGAACGGACTTATTCGTGTGCGGTTTGTTTTTCTGCAAATGATGAAAGCCGCGGGGCTTACCTGTTCACAACAGGCCTTTTGTCAGCCATGCCCCTGCTTATCATTGCGTCGGTTGTTTTCTGGTTTAAGCACCGTTGTGGGCAACTGAATGCGGTTCGCGCAGAACCCAAAAAATAATACCCCAGGCCCGTTGGCAGCTTTCTGCCACTCCCCGGTTTGCCCCAAGCTTTCTCAATACCGGTCAACTCGATGAGGCATGGCGTGGAGAGGGACTGGTGGAGAAAAGCGGCCGAGTCGCAGGCGAGCGTTTCGCGGGTTGCGTCGTCCACGTTGGCCTGCTGTCAAGCCCGGCGGCGTCCGGAAAGATTAACGTCCCCCTCGGTGTGGTTCACTTGGCCGGACGCTTCATCAGATAATGACATGACGCGCCAACGATAAGCCAATTTGGCAAAGCCGAAAAGAAAAGCCGTTGCCTGCGCACAGGCACTGCTAAAAAAACATCGATAACCGACAGAACCCGTCAGTCGGCTGGCGGCGTGGGTCTTAGTGATTTCCAAGGCTCCTCCTGGCTGCGATCCACCGTCATCGGTCCGGGACTGTCAGCCGGTGTGAGGATGGCTAAAAACTCCAGCATCTCGTCCCCCGCATTGAAGGTCGCATGCACCAGCGCCTTGGGGATATGAACCGCATCACCCGCTTTCAGGATGCGCATCTCCGTTTCTATCCACTGTTCTGCCGTGCCGGACAAGACATACAGAATCTCCTCCAAACCGGGGTGATTGTGAAAATCATGGAATGCCCCCGAGGGGAACTCGGCGCGAACGAAGTTGAGTTTGTCGGTGTTGACCAAGCCGGGCTTGCAGTACCAGTAGTGCGTCTTGGGAGAGGCATCCTCAATCTCAGCCTGGGCTTCAGGGATGAAGCACCCCGTGTTTTTTTCCTCGTAAGCCATGCTACTTCTGGGAAGCCCACCGAGCCGCATTTTTTAAGAGGGTTTTAAAGGCAGACAGCGTATGGCTGGCACCATCGTGCCCCAGGGTAATGCAAACAATTCGCGCCTTGGGATGTTTGGTGATCCAGACATTCGGGTAGGTCTTGCCGCTTAGCGGGCTGGTAGCCTGTGCCAGAATGTCTGCGGGCGTTCCCCGTGGATCCTTGCTGTGACGATACAGTTCATCCCGGATGGCAAACTTCGCCGGAACCCCGGCCATCACGGGATGATCCGGCTTGATCACCTCCACCTCGAAATTACCGTATTTATCATGCCCTCGCGAACCGCCACCGACCAGTTTGCTATTGTATTCCGGCCAGTCTCTCCAATTGTACCATAGAGCGGGATGCACGAGCACCAGGCCGCCGCCGCGCCGTGCAAAATCAAAAACAGCCTTCCTCGTTTGAGCACCCGGTATTGGCTTGTTGTTGGTCAGCATCAGAACGTCGACTTGTTTCAGTGCGGGAGCAATGTCGATGGGCCGGTCGGTGTAATGCACGGACATTTTGCCGCTGCCCAAGGTGGCCGTATCCTCCCGGTTGAACCAGCGGTCAAAGTCGTGTGACTGGCCGCCCCCAACAATGAGCACACGGGGCCCACTTCCCCATGAAAAGGTACGCGCCAATTTCGTTGGCTTGGCTGTTTCTTTTCCTGCAGGCGCCGGGTTTGCCTTTATCGCCTGTGCACGCTCGGGAGGCAATAGACTGTCCAACTCCTGGGGATTGACCAGTGAGTCGACCTCTCGCCGCCCCGCCCATGCGATTCCCCGCAACAAAATCGCCCGATAATGTGGCAGGCTGAAACTGGCATGCTTATGACCGGGAATGGAGACAAAAGCCCGATAGGCATCCTTTTCGTATGCCCACATCTGTGGCGCGGTGACAATGGTGCTATGGAAGGACTGAGCCAAGACACGGGCACCGGGCATCATATGCAGGTTGTAATAGATCTCGTCATCAAAGAAAAAATTACTCGCACCCCGGGTGATCGGATGCTCCTCCTGCGTGTAATGGATCCCCACCTCACCCTCGAACCACTTGGAGTGTCCGTGCTCCCATGCACCACCGATGACACCCTTGAACCACTCCGGGTCATGGCCACAGACCGCGTCATGAATCACCACCAACCCGCCGCCGCGCTTCAGGAAGGCCTCCAAGTCGTGGCGTTGTTCTGGCTCAATATCCCCGGCGTTGGCCGCATAAAAAACCAACACATCCGTATTGTTCAACTGGGCAGAGGACGGAAAATCCATCGAGCCATCCGCCTTGGCCCCGCGTTTATCCAGCAACTGGGTCCACTCCTTCAGGAAGCGCGGATGATCATGCTCACCCGGGCCGTGTGTCTTCACCCCCGCCCGGATAAACACCCGCAACGGCGGTTCCGCCTGAACTGAAATACCCGAGAACAGAACGCAAAAAATAAAGAATATCAATTGTCTAATCATTTTATTGGGGTGGTACATGTTTTAGGGACGCCAAAGTCGATTGGGAATATACCCGCCGCCCTTGGCTAGCCAGCGCTCCATTCGTTGCTGAACTTTCTGCGAAGCCATGATGCATGGCCATCCAAAGCTCAGCCAAGCGTGTTGGCAGCTTGACTCATTGTCAAGATCGAGTGTCTCTGTGTGTTATCGCCATGTAGGTGAAGGTCAGGTTATGAGGTGCAGCATTACCCAGCAGAGTATTGGCTGGATGCAAAATAGCCTTTGATGCCAAATCTCCTGGTTTTTTCCCGAGCATTAACGTTCGACATACTTCCGTTACAGTTTCGCAAAAAAGGATTTATAATAAACAAGATTCGACTTGTTGGGGTAGTTAAACTCACGTCAAACAATGGCGCCTTGCGATCAGGATTGTGACAGAGCCATGCCGAAAAGAAACAACAGGTTAAACGGGACGCTGTTGCGATTACTCTCAAGGCTTGCGAGGCGTTTGCCGGCCTGCCGCAGGAGAATCTGCAGAAAATCGTCGCGTTTACCGGCATCAATTTTCTGAAAAAATTTCCTGTGATCCGGCGGATTTCTAGTGCAGACTCAGCCCCCAACAGACATTGATTCCTTTACTCCAGAATGACACAAATAGCTGGAATTTAATGCGATCGGGGATTACTTGTTGTTGAGTTGGTCTGTGAATGCGAAAGGTGTGAATAATGAGCGGACATTGTTGGATTGTTGAAGTATCATTCAGAGAGAGACGATGAAATTTCCATATTGTTTTCGATTTGTCGGTGTGGCGATTCTTGCTGCGTATTTCACCTCAGGCGCGGCCCTGATCGGACAACCCAGCCAACTTCCCCACGACCAGCAGTACCTCCCTAAAGATCAGTACTTCAAGCCATTGCCTCCTGCCGAGGCAATCAAGACGATCGAGGTTCCCAAAGGCTACCACCTCGAGTGCGTGGCGAGTGAACCGATGGTCCAGGAACCCGCTAGCTTCGTCTTTGATGAGGACGGAGCGATCTACGTCTGCGAATGGCTAACCTACATGCAGGACGAGCGTGGCCAGAACCAGTTGGATGAGGTGTGCCGCGTCGTGAAGTTGGTTGATACCGATGGTGACGGGAAGATGGACAAGCGGACGGTGTTCATCGACAAGATCAAGTTGCCGCGAACCGTACTTCCGCTGAAGGACCGGGTCCTGGTTAACCTCACGCAGGAAACAACCATCTACGCGTATTTCGACAAGGACGGGGACGGTGTCTCTGATAGCCGCGAGGTGGCCTATCAAGGACGGAACCAAGGAGGCAATATTGAGCATCAACTGTCTGGCCTCGTCTGGAACCTGGACAACTATATATACAACAGTGATCGGCGCTTTAAATACGTCGACGGGAAACTTTTGGCTGAACCCCATTCCAAGGGCCGTATCACGCAATGGGGAATCGCGCGAGATGACGATGGGCGAATTTTCTGCTCCTGGGCGGGCGGCGGTAACCCGGTTCACTCTTTCCAATTTCCGGGCGGGTATCCAATTATCGACCTGTCGAAACAAGAGGAACATGCCCCCGGTTATGATGTGCCTCTCGCGATTTGCCAGGTGGAGGACCAGTCGTCCGGCAACTACGATTTCAAGAACAATAGAGTACTGACGATCTTTTCTGCAACCTGCGGACAGAGCGTGTTGCGTAGCGAACTCATGCCGGACTTCTACGGCAACGTAGCCACACCCGAACCGGTCGGGCGCTTGATTCGCATGAGCACCATCAAAAATGAAAAAGGGAAGCGGGTCGCGCACAACACCTTCCCTGAAGGGGAGTTCATTCGCAGCACCGACCCCTTCTTCCGCCCGGTATGGTCAGAATCCGGACCCGACGGCTGTTTCTATTTCTCCGATATGTACCGCGGAATTATCCAGGAGAAAACCTGGTTCCCGCACGTCGGTAATCACATCTGGGTGAAACGGTATAAGCGCGTGAAAGAGTGGGGCATGCTGAAGGTGTTCCGTCATGGCCGCATCTACCGTCTGGTGCCGGATAACAAGAAGCCGACATCTGCGCCGAAGTTGAAAAACCTATCGAGCAGAGAACTGGTCAAGCATTTGTCCAGCGGCAACGGTTGGATCCGTGATACGGCGCAGAAGTTGATTGTCTATGCCAAGGATGCTTCCGTTGCAGGTGATTTGAGGAAACTGGCCGTAGATTCCCCCTCGACCAACACCCGCATTGTTGCCTTGTGGACTCTTGAAGGTCTTGGACAGTTGGATGATAAAGCCGTGCTCAAGGCGCTGGAGGATAAAGAAGAACGTGTGCGTATTGTAGGCATTCATCTCGCTGAACCTTTCCTTAGCGACGGCAACAAAGACATTGAAAAGCACCTGATGAACATGATTGAAGGCGCCACGCCCGATATCGCGATGCAGTTGATGTTGAGCCTGACTCCTGACCGAAATTCCTCATATGACGACGTGCAGCAGACCATCAGGAAAAAGAATCCGGATCATCCCCTGATGGGGCGCTACTTTCGAATTCAGGAGGATAGGATTCGCAGGTCAAGGCTCAGCGCATCGGCCAAGTCCGGATTAAAGATCTACGAAACCCTGTGCATCATTTGTCATGGCAAGGATGGCAAGGGGGTGAAGGAAGGCAAGGTGCTACTTGGGCCTCCTTTGAGGGGGGACCGCTGGTTCAAGGGCCATCGGCTTGACGCTATTGTCCGAATTCTGCTCAAGGGCGAAACGGGCCCAATTGGCGACACGGAATACGGTGAAGGCATAATGCTGCCGCTCGAGGCCGCGTACAATGATCAGCAACTGGCCGATTTGATCAACTATATCGGCCTTACCTGGAATGGATGGCGTGACGCCGTTAAGCCGGACCAAATTAAGCTAATCCGGGATGAAGTGAAGGATCGTAAGAAGCCGTATACGAACGAGGAGCTTGAAGCGCTGAAGAAGTAGCGCCGGTTCAAGGTTCAACCCCTGTGTGAAAAACGGTGGAGTATCGGATAAGAGACCGGGGGCGTGAGCTTGGCTCGTTCACGATGGAGCAGCTTGAGTCGATACTGGATGATCATCAGATCGGCGAACAAAAGTAGAAAGAAAAACGGCAGTTTTTTCAACTGCTGCACCACCATATGACCCGAAAAATGGCCGGTTTTCAGGGGGGAACTTATTCCAGAGCTTTCACCTTGTCCCGAAAACCGGGCTTGGTTTCCATGAGGATTTCAAGAATGGCCTCGCTATCCCCGGGCGACAGATGGTCAAACTCGCCACTTATGTCCTCTCCTTGGAGCACGTTAATCAGTCGCGTCTCGACATGTGCCAGCAGGGGTGCAGGCAATTCATCAAATGAATCGGAATAAATCAGGAAACTGCAGGGGTAACGAAACATCCGCCGCTTGAGGTCGAAATCCCGTAACGAGCGCCCTTTGCCATCGTGTGGCCCGTGCGAGGAAAATTGCTCGGCAAACCCGGACGACCCCTCGATGGGAGACTCGAGTTGGTACTCGTCACAGAACAACAGGTACCGAAGCAATTTGTCACCGGAAGCGATGATGCGACTTCGGGTGCTTTCTGTCTCATGATCCATGGGCCTGTTGAGCGCACGGTTCATAATTTTCTGATAGTGAATCGCGTGACGGCAATCGAAAGAGGCGTTGGTGATCAGGTTGTGCATTTGCGATTGGTGCTCGAGAACCATCAACGCCACAATGTCACTTCCCTTGTCGAGGTAGGGTTTCACCCTGAAAAGCTTGTTCAGGTCGGTGATGTTGGCGCCTGTTTCAGGATCGATGGGGTTGGATCGGTCATCGATTGCGATGACATTGCCCCGGTGCCTCATCCCGCCATGAGTGCCCGAGACATACCACCCGCCATACCGCTTTTTCATGGGCGTTGTGTGATCCGTGGTGGTGGTGCCGAAGCCGAAATGAGGCCGGCCATCATCCGAGGCAAACACAGAACGAACGAGGTACCCCGGAACGCCCTTTGTCTTGGACGAAGAATGGCACGTCAGGCAATCACCCTGATCACGGATAATCTCAGGGTGGTCGGTTTTTTCCTGAGTCAGGACATAAAAAATCCCGCCCTGCTTGGGATCCACCGCCGAGAGTTCAAGCACGTCCCCGTATTGAACCCACCCCACGTAGGTATCGTCGTTGAAATAAACCGCCCTTGGCCTAGCCGGTGTAATACGGGTGTTCTGCACACTCGTCTTGGAAAACACAAGCGTCTGCGACGAGGCGGGAACCTCAAGATGTTTGAGCATGGAAGGCAACCAACCATGCTTCTCGTCCCACTCAAGTTTCGTGCTGCCATCCTCCAATCGTTGCTTTAGCAATTGTATCCGATCCTGCACGGGGGCTGTCTTGTAGTTAATCGGCTCCCTGTCTATCTCCAGTATTCCTGCCGTCAATGTCGCACTGAATACGATCAGCGCCGCTGCAATCAGATTTATCAGACCGCAACACCTTTGCCATCTGCGGGTTGACTTTTTCAAAGGGAGACCCGTGTCGCCGTTGGGTTTTGAGAAGCGCAAAACGATTAACATGCCGGAACTCTTAGCAATGCCCACTCAACTGGACAACTCCAAATGATTTGCTTTTTATGCCTTTCTAATGCCTATTTTTGTTTTGCCCTTTCCGATGAAACACCATCCTAATCGGGCGGACAGCCTACATCACCCTTACGATGCACCAAAATTGGCCTTTGGTTTTATGCCCCCAAAAACAGCATTATTGCGGAACTTCAGCAAAACGTTGCCACCATAAACGGTTGATTGGATCATTTGATCCAACACTCCCTGTGGTTCGGGCGATTTCACGTCCTTTATCAAGATACCAAGCCCCGTGTCCGTCTCCATAGGCTACGTTATAGCCCGTCAAATGGCAAAAGTCCCCAAATCCGAGAGGAAAGAAGTCAGAACTCAATGCCTGATTACTTAATTTGCTCAAGCGCTTTGAACTCTGGAAATCACTGTCAAACAAGTAGATGTAACCACAATTAATTCCATTGCTCCCACCCGTTGTATGAAATGGATAATTTTTCTGCCAACCGTACGGCCCATCGTAGTGCAAGTTGATGCTCTCCTTCGTTTTCAACGAGGGGCAATAAAAGACCCTTGGGCTTGGTATGTAAGAAGGGTAGAGTTTTCCTAAGCCGGTTAAAAATTCTTTTGCCTGTTTTTCACTTCTCGGTATTTTGTTATCCGGTGAAAGCGAATAGGAAAAAACCGAACGGATCGGCAGTAAATCGTCAAAGTCATTTGCATACAAGGTCAAGGCAATTGCCTGCTGTCGAATATTACTCAGGCAATTACTGCGCAAAGCGCGTTCCTTGGCCTGGGCCAAGGCTGGGAGGAGTAAGGAAGCCAAAATGGCAATGATGGCAATGACGACCAAGAGTTCAATCAACGTAAACCCCTTGCACCTTTTACGCGACTGCTTAGTCAAACTTGAATGAATAAAGATCGGCATCCTTTAGCTCAAATATCAATTTAACGGGCTGTCCCGCAATGGAACCCACATCGTCAATGATCTTATCGGATTTACCCCATTCGACCCTGCGAGTCAGGAAATCCCCATAAATCCAGGGACAATCATTCAACGAATAGCCAGCCAACGCTTTACCACTCGAATTGGTAAACCCGACACGAATCCCGCCCCGAGCAGAACTCGAAAAATTCAGCAATAGTTTGCTGCCGGAAAACCGAATGGGTTTTGATATTAGTTTTCCACCCTTCATGGGCGCGTTGATGGACACAAACCCATCCATTCGAAGCGAGTAACGACGGAGCTTTGCCGGTTTGCCATTTTGCAAGGTTGCCTCAGTCAAATACATGGAGAGTTCATTCGGAGCATCCTCTGCAAGGGTTGACCTGGTTTCGACCAGCCCGTTGTTCTGGTAATTATCGCCATAAAACCAACTGTCCCTTGTTCTCAATCCAGGGCGAACAAATGCCTCCTGAAAAACATGAAAATGTGCACCATCCCTGCTCGACATGAAGAGCCCCTCCGTAACGGCAGTCCCCTCACGTCGGGAAATTTTGCTGCGCAATTGGCGATATTCCCATTGAGGTAAATGACGTGTTGAAGGGTTCAGGCCTCTGTCCTCATATCGTGTCGGAAAACCAAGAAAAATATGTGGGGCCCTTTTGTAGGGGGTGATTTGATTGGTATAAAGTTCGCCTCCTCGACCCGGTGAGTAGTCCAAGAAAACCGGTTTACTCCAACCTGAAGAAAAAGCCTCGGATGTTTCTGTCATAATATCGCGCCCGCTCCTGAACTGCCGATGGTAAGCCCGGTACTGCCCGCGGACAGAATCCCAGAAAGCGAGATTCTGGGAATCAAATGCACCCTCAGTTATAATCGGCTTGTCAGTTGCTTTTTTCCAATGGATACCGTCCGGTGAGACCAATGGGAGCAAAGGCCCCCCCCCGACCGCCTTGTATCTTTCCGATTTAGGCGCGTCAGGATTCAAATCCAGAAAAGGGCTGAAGTTATGACATATGTAACCGAGCGCCTCGTCTTTCTCTGTGAGAAGAATGTTATTGTCCTTTGATCCGCCAAACTCGACCAGTCCAAGATTCGGGCGCTCCCATTTGATTCCATCCTTACTGATGGCGAGGCAGTAAACCTGCTCATGCAATGAGGTAACACCACGATCATAATCCCCACCGCGATAATACATTTTGTACAACTCGCCATCTTGAAAAACCGTCACGTAGTTCAAGCCGTTCCCTTCCCAGGGGCGATCGCTTACAAGAACGACTTCGCGAGGCACCGGATGATGAAGGATTTGACGCGCTTCTCCCTCAAGCGCCTGAACCAGAAAACTGTCGACAAAAAGCTCTCGGCGGTCTGCAATATCAATTGCGATGGAATCCTCCGCCTTGCCAGAAGTCGGAGGCATACTCAGGACGACAAAAGATAAAAAATAAATAAAGGGAGATCTTGTCATACTAGAACTTTCTAATTGGCGAAATGCTTTTCTTTTTAAGGCAAAAATGCAATTCGTAAAGTTACACATCTAACTGATCCCCATTTCACCATGTTGCTGGTTGACGGAGTCTTGATATCGACCAAACGCTTCCTCGTCCCTTTGGGCGTTCTCAGAGAAAAATACCAGGGCGAGGCTCTGCCTTGTTCGTTTGCTGGAATTCCCATCGGCCCAATGAATCGTTCTTGAGTGGTGTGAAACCATGTCTCCTGGCTCCATCTTGGCGAGCCATTCATTGGCATGATCCTCATGATCGAAATCAAGTATGGCCTGTGAAAAACCAAGAATCCGACTCGTGCCATGAGGACGAACGCCGCGCAGATGGCTTCCTGGAGTATAATGCAAACAGCCGTTTTTCTCATCCACCCTATCAATGGCAAACCAAAAGGTCACTGCCTCATCAGGTTTCAAACAGAAATAGTAACCATCCTGATGAGGTGGTGTTGGCTTTCCTGTTTTTGGCGGTTTGTTGAACCATTCAACGCCGCTAAGGACCACCCGATGTCGAAGCATTGATTCCGCAAGTTCCAGCCATCTTGACTGGAGTGCAAACTTTGAAAACCATTCATCATGTTGATCCATTCTCTGAAGTTGCTTGAGCTCATTCGGTTGACCGCAAATCTCGTAAAAAACCTCAGTAGGCTTCAACTTGGGTACTGTTTCTCGTTTGTAACGCTCAATCTGCCGACTGAGTTCCCTGTGCTCCCCTTGAGTGATACAAGATCTCACATGGGCAAAACCATCCTGATAAAAGGATTCAATAAAGTCTTTACGGTTCATTTGCTTAGTCGAAGACATGGATCATGAAAAATGCTTAATGGTTTTGGCTAAAAACACAGCCTGTCTGCGCGCACAGTCCAGGTCAAAATATCTTGTCTTTAGCATAATTATTTGGGGCTGAATGGATTCCCAGACTGGACATGATGTTTCGTTATAATCTGGCATCTTTCCGTGCCAATGAGGAAAGCGCCCGGGATCGGATTTGACCAAATTACTCAAGATTGGGAAAACTGGTTCCCGATGCACTGGCTGATATGCGGCATAGTAACCATCCCCACCCAGGCTGGTAAAGAAACATCTCATTTCCGACCAATCAATGTCATCCCTGCTAATTCGCATGGCGTAGGTCCAGTAACTGTGCACATGGTCCTCCGGTGTTTTTTGCGGGATCAACCAATCACAATCAGATACCACAGAATCAAACTCCTTGGCCACCTTCTGACGCATCGAGACGAGTTCATCAATTCGCTCAAACTCCCCAAGAGCTAGGGCAATGGCCAGTTCACTGAGCAGAAAATTATGCCCGTAACTGGTATGTCTTTGGAACGAGGGATGGCATCGAAGCTCCTTGGGGATGGTGGAGTTGCCTGGTACCGCTGTGAGCGTAGAAAAGCCAAGGCTGGATGCCTTGCGTGCCTTGGTGGCCGTTTCCTCATTCTCACAGAGGAGGATTCCCCCCTCGCCACATGTCATGTGTTTTGAACCCTGAAAACTGAAACTCGAGAAATTTCCCATCGAGCCCACCACACGGTCCTTGTAGTAGCCCAGAAAACATTGGGCATTGTCTTCGATAACCACTATGTCGTGTTCTTTCGCCAACTTAAGAATCGGATCCATGTCCGGGGGTAGCCCGCAGATTGAAACCGGAATGATTGCCTTGGTTCTTGAGGTAATCTTTCTCTCAACATCCTTGGGATCCAGGGTCCAGGTGTCCGGATCAACATCAGCGACAATCGGAATGGCATTGGCAAATAAAGCTGCTCCGGCCGTCATAAACACCGTAAAGGCAGGAACAATCACCTCATCGCCCACGCCAATGTCAGAAGCCAACAGTGCGGTCTGCATGGTGACCGTTCCGTTAGACATCAGAATCCCATATTGTTGACCAAAACGTTCTGCGAATTTTTTTTCCAGTTCAGCATCAAGACCCGAGTTCTTGGCATTATGGATACCCATATCCAAAACCTTGTTCACATATTCAATGCTTTTTGGTGAAACTCTAGGTATTGATGATAGTGCCATGAATCTATGTTACTTGTTTTGTTCTGAAGGCAAAACTAGCAATCGTCCCGACCACGATTCCACCAACAAATGCTGCCGGCATAATCCAAAGAAAACTGATGCCTTTGTCCCCTGTTATTTCTTCCCAGAAGGCAATCAACACCGCAACTGTGATTGAAGTTAAAGCCCCGCACCAAACTCCACAGGCATTGCTGGATTTGACAAACATGGCCAGGAAAAAAAGGACAAAGAGGGGAGAGACAAACAAATTAACCACCTTGTTGGCCACCTCAAACAGGTTTCCCGACACCTGATCCACAATCAAACTCAAAGCAACAACCACCAGACCGATAAGCACTGAAACCCAACGGGCAATGACTATCTTGGATTTCTCATCAGGTTCACCGGAACGTAAGCGGGAAATAAAGTCACTGGTGATGACCGATGAAGTGGAGTTCATTCCGGATGACAGACTGGACATGGCGGCAGCCAATAACCCGGAAATAACGAGGCCGGTTAACCCAACCGGTAATCCTTTAGAAATGAATCTGGGGAAAAGTTGATCCGAATTGTTGGTCAATGATTGATTGTCTCCAAACATATCCGGATTCGCAGTGAAATAAGCGATCAAGGCAAGGCCAACCAGGGCCATCAGCAACATCGCCAAGAAATCCGCGACTAAATTGACTACCAAAACACTTCGCGCTGCCTTGACGTCTCGTGTCGCAAAATATCTTTGAATGACAACCTGGTCTGACCCAGCAGTACAGGTGTGCCAACAAAAAACTGCCAGGAACACACTCGCAAGAGTCATGCGGGCTTCTGGGTCATAACCCCAATTCGGCTTTTCCCAATGCGTCGGCCATTCGCCAGGCCACAGTTCCCGGACACTGCCCAATTCATTCGCTACAAGAACAACGGTTAAAATCCCACCGCCAAAAAGGATTCCCGACTGGATCACGTCCGTGAACACCACGGCACGAAGGCCTCCAAGACTGGTGTAAATAATGGTGACCACGCCCATCAGAATGCATATAGAGACCGTCCAGCTTTCCGCCAAGCCAAGGACGGGGACCAGGACCTTGTCGGTGGTTGCATGAATAATCACAGCCATCCAAAACAACCTTATCAAGATGAATAAGGATGATCCCAGTAGCCGAATGCTAAGGCCCAGTCGCTGCTCCAAAATCTCATAGGCTGAGGTAACTCGAAGCTTCATGAAGTGGGGGATCATAAACGAACTCACCACGAAGATCACAAACGGGAAGGCAAGTGCACCGGTAATGAACATCGGGCCGTAACGAATCATTTCACCGGTGTAGCTCAAGTAGGAAATCGTGCTCAGCAAGGAGGCGAAAAGTGACAGCCCAACCATGAGGGGCTTCATTTGTCGCCCCCCCAAAAGATAATCATCGGTGTTATGGATTTTTCTAGAATAGTAGAGCCCAACAGCAACCATCCCAATCGCATACAGGACAATGATTCCCCAATCAATGGAACTGATGGCCGCCAAGCCTGGGTTACAGATCGTCATGAGCGTAATGTCTAAGTCAGACGAGAAAAACCGGAATGTTTCACTCCGTTAGGGATTCGCTCAAGCAAGTCGCCAGTTTCGGCAGCCTGAGCAATTTCAGGCAAAACCTTGCCTGAAGCTTCCAGAAAACGGTCTACATGCTCCTCGCGGTGAGCCAATGAAGCATAGAAACCCGAACCAGCTAGGATTCCCTGTTCCAACATTCTTAGGGTAAACAGGGTTTGCAGGGCGCTAGCCTCAGGATCTTCAAAAGACAGGACCGTAATTGCTGGGTGTCCGGAAAAACGAATATTAAGGCCGAGGCGCTTGACCAAATCACCAAGCCCCGTCCTAAAGCGTTCAGAAATTGTGGTAAGATGCCCAGGTACATCGACCGATTTCAGTTTGGTAAGGGTCGCCAAAGCCGCCGTCGGCCCCACACCTTCAGTCCAATAGGAACTGGAGATAAACGAAGATTGCGCAGCTTCCATGAACTTGCCTTTACCAATCACTGCAGCAATGGGATGCCCGTTCCCCAAGGCCTTGCCAAATACTGCAATGTCTGGCTGCAGGCCATACTTGAGGTGAGCCCCGCCATGGTGAAGCCTCCATCCAGCCGTGATCTCATCCACGACCAAAACAGCCTGCGTTTGATCGCATAATTTTCTGACTCCCTCCAGAAATCCCGGTGCCGGCTCATCGTGACGCGTGGGTTCCATCACAACGGCTGCCAATTGACCCGGATGTTGAAGGGTAATTGCCTCCAATTCATCAAGGTGATTATACCGGAACGGCAGAGCGGTCCCGCTCAATCCATCCGGTACTCCATTGGGTTCCAGCCCTGGAAGCAAATGCCCCTGCAACAGTCCACCTGAATCCGGAGAAGAAAGGTTTGCCGCCAAATACCAATCATGCCACCCATGATACCCGCAAAACGCTACGATGTTACGGTTTGTTTTGGCTCGCGCGATGCGCACCGCAATCGCCATCGCTTCACCGCCCGTCCTCGAGTACCTAACCTGCTCAGCCCAAGGATGAATCTCCAGCAACGCTTCTGCCAGCTCGACCTCTTCCGGATTGTTTAGGGAACTCATGGAGCCGGCTTTAATCCGCTTTATTACCGCAGAAGAAACATCCGGATCGTTATAGCCGAGCAAGCAGGTGCCGATGCCCATAATCGACATGTCCAATAAACGGTTCCCGTCGAGATCAATGACCTCACACCCCTGTGCCTCACGGTAGTAGGCCGGCCAACTTTCGGGAGCAAACATTTCCGGCCGTTTGCTGAGAAGTTGTGTGCCTCCTGGTATCATTTTTTTTGCCTTTTTATAAAGAGACTGGGAGGCTGAGATCATGCTTGGAGAAGACAAACAAATCTGTTTGAGTTTGGCGACACATAAAAGGAAACATTATTTTGTCTCAATCGCATACTCAACTGGCCGGGGTGTTCCCCGTTTTTCAAACACCTTTTCACGAGGACGAAAGCATTGATTTTGATATTCTCAAGAAAGAAGTCGACTGGCTTTTTGAGCGAGGAGCCAACGGGATTGTCATGGCTATGGTTTCGGAAACGCTTCGACTCTCAAGCGAGGAGCGGGATATTTTGGCAACTCAAGTTTGCGGCATGGCAGAGGGACTTGGACCTGTTGTGATTAGTGTCGGTGCCGAGAGCCGGCATACTGCCATCCGGCATGCCGGACATGCAGAAGACTGCGGGGCTTCCGCTGTAATGGCAATCCCACCTGTTTCCATTGCCTTGGGTCACGATGAGTTGGTTCGCTATTACACGTCGATTCTCGAGGCAGTTGAAATTCCGGTCATCATTCAGGATGCCAGCGGTTACGTCGGCCGGCCTATGCCGGTGGAATTGCAGGCAAAAATACTCGAGGATTTCGGACCGGACCGGGTTCTGTTCAAACCGGAGGCGGTTCCCATCGGACAGAACCTTTCAGCGTTACGAGATGCAACCGTTGGCCAAGCGCAAATCTTTGAGGGGTCCGGGGGGATTTCACTGGTGGACAGCTATCGCAGGGGGATTGTGGGAACGATGCCGGGCGCTGAAATCATCGATGCCCAAGTAGCCTTGTGGGAGGCCTTGGCCAGGGGGGATTCATCTAGAATCTACAAGCTGTCCTTTCCGATTTCATCGCTGGTCGCCCTTCAAACAGGATTGGACGGATTTCTTGCTGTTGAAAAATACCTATTAGTCAAACAGGGGATTTTCAGGAATACGATTGTTCGTTCGCCGGTTGGATTTCATCTGGATGAAGAAACTAAAAGCGAAGTCGACCGGCTCTATGAAATCCTGTCTAAAGTGGTCGTAGAAACCCAGTCATGATTATCGACGCCCATAGCCACGCCTGGAGGTACCCGGATCATTTTCAGGAGGATTTCAGGAGGCAGGCAATCCGAGCCCGGGCAGGGCAGGAGGTGGATCTCACGGTGAAGTTTAGCGAGTACCAGGAAACTTCACCGGAAGAAGTACGGACGATTGTTTTTGGCGGTAAAGCCAGGCTGAGCGGCCTTTGGGTCGAGGATCAGTACGTGGCGGATTATGTGGCAGCACATCCGGATTCATTGATCGGCTTTCTCTCTGTGGATCCAACCCAAAAAGGCTGGGAGAAGGAATTGTATGCAGGCCATCAAGAGTTGGGTTTAAAGGGTATTAAACTACTCCCCATGTACGCCGGTTTTATGCCAGATGACTCGATACTTGATTCCCTATGGAGTTATGCAAGTGAACATACCCTGCCCGTGCTGTTGCACACCGGCACAACTTTTGTTTCCCAGGCTCCGTTGGCATGCACCCTTCCGCGTCATCTCGATCCAGTTGCCATTCGCTATCCTGAGGTGAAAATCATCCTGGCCCATCTTGCACACCCCTATGAAGCCGAATGCGTGGCCGTGATCCGCAAACATCCGAATGTCTATGCAGACGTAAGCGCACTCCACTACCGGCCCTTTCAACTCTACAATGGCCTGATGCTCGTTCAGGAGTATGGGGTTTGGGACAAGGTGCTTTTTGGCACCGATTACCCCTTTACCACAGTCAATGAATCGCTTGCCGGATTGCGCGATCTCAATCGCATGATTGATGGCACGGCATTACCAAGACTGGACGAGAGCAAAATTGAAGAAATGATTTCAAGGGAAACCCTTCCCATTCTGGGCCTGGAGTAGAGAGATGAATACAACGGACACAACCATTGGAGTGGCAGGACTCGGATTGCTGGGACGCGGAATCGCCGCATGCTGCCTGGCACATGGATTTCGTGTTGTGGGTTATACCCAACCGGATCAACCCCATGAAAAGGCCGTTACCTACATCGATCATGCCATCTCAGCGCTGATCCAAAGGGCAGGATTTAATCCCGGGCTCACAAAAACCTGGCAATCCAAGTTTGAACCGGTTGAGTCTCTTGATTCCTTTTCGTCATGCGACTTTGTCATTGAATCTGTCATCGAAGATTTGACATCCAAGCGGAAGGTCTTTGATCAAATTGAAGAATTCATCGGGCCCGAGATTCCGGTAGGCAGCAACACTTCCGCCATTCCTATCACTCAGTTACAGCAAGACAGAAAAAATCCTGATCGATTTGTGGGCATGCATTGGGCGGAGCCGGCTCACGCAACCCGTTTTCTTGAGTTGATCCGGGGCGAGCGTACTTCTGAAGCAACCTTTGAAAAGGCGGCAGCCTTGGCCAAGCGCTTGGGCAAGGAGCCGTCACTTGTTCAAAAGGACGTGCCCGGATTTATTGTCAATCGTATTGGTTATGCCATGTACCGTGAGGCCGCACACATGGTGGATCAAGGGGTGGCCGATGTGGAAACCATTGATCGTTCATGTCGCAATGCCTTTGGACTTTGGGCGGCAATGTGCGGCCCGTTTCGCTGGATAGACATTACCGGAGGCCCTGAACTTTACGCTAAGTCCATTGAACGCGTTCTGCCCACCCTATGCAGTGAAAACAAGCGATTGCCTGAATTGCTGGAACGCCTAAAACGGGAAGGGGCAGGCGGTCAGCCCACTGGGTCAGGTTTTTACGAATACAGCCCAAACTCACTGGATTGGCAGGAGCGTTACCACGAGTTTGCTTGGCGTGCGAAGGCGCTTTTGGATGAGTTTTATCCCTTGGACAATCAGCAAGAAACACACTGACTCACCGATTGACCATGCATGATATTCTGGTCATTGGAGCCGGCTCAATAGGTGAACGCCACATTCGTTGTTTCCTTAGAACGGGCCGGGCAAAAGTCTCAGTTTGTGAAATCGATCGAGCTTTGCTCGGCAGGATGGAAAAAGATTATGACGTGAGTCAGACCTATGAGGATTTGGGTGATTCACTTTCATCGAACCCGAAAGCCGTGGTGATAGCAACTCCCTCGGATCTCCATATTCCGATGGCAATCCAAGCCGCCGAAGCTGGCTGCCACTTGTTGATTGAAAAACCGCTATCGACGGATATTTCGGGGGTTGAAGACCTGAATAGAAGGGTGCTTGAACGACGGTTGGTTGCACAAGTCGGCTACACTTTTAGGCATTATCCATTGGTCGCCAAAGTTAAAGATGAAATTGAACAAGGGAGATGGGGACTCCCCTTGCAATTGACCATTGTGTTCGGCCAGCATTTTCCCACTCACCGGCCTGCTTACCGCAGTATCTATTATGCTCGGCATGAAACAGGAGGGGGAGCGGTTCAAGACGGTCTCACACACTACTTGGACACAGCTCAATGGTGGCTGGGGCCTATTGATCGATTAACCGGTGACATGAAACATCTATCTCTGAAGGGGGTGGAGGTCGAGGACACAGTCAATGTAATGGCTCGCCATGGCGATGTCTTGGCATCATACAACTTTAATCAACATCAATACCCAAACGAATCCATCTTCACATTGGTTTGCGAGAGAGGGACCCTCCGGCTGGAACTTTTCGCCAACCGCCTGCGCATCATGGATCGACCCGATGGTGACTGGAAGGACGAGATTAACAACGCTTTCCAACGGGATGATGCCTTTGTCAGTCAGGCCAATTCCTTCCTTGACGCCATTGAGGGACAACCCTCCATTGCCTGTACCATTGACGAGGCAAAGCATACGATCGGCTGCCAGATGGCTCTCTTGGAAGAAGCCAAGCAGTCGCCCCAGTGGCAGAATGTCAACAAATCTGAATGCTTGATTTATGAAAGAAAAAACAGTTGAAAAACTTTTTGATCTCAAGGGGAAAACCTGCCTGATTACCGGTGCCAGTGGCTATCTGGGAGGCGCCATGGCACGAGCCCTGGCGGAGGCGGGTGGCAGGGTTGTGGTAACCAGCCGTGAATTGGATCGTGCCGAGGAGGTGGCTGGGCAACTACCCGATCCAAACAATGTGAATCACCTTGGGACAGTTCTTGATCACATGGACGTCGATGAGCTGCCTGAACGTTTCCAGACAATATGTGAACAAGCAGGCTGCATTGATGTCCTCGTTAATAACGGCCACGAACATTGTCCAAACGATTGGACCGACATTAGTGGAGAACAATTTAACCGGATGCTTGCCAATGCCACTGGCTATTTTCTTCTCTCACGCCTTGTTCATGAGCAGTCCGTGGATTCTGGACATCCAGCCAGTATCATCATGCTCGGCTCCATGTATGGGCTGGTTTCCTCCAATCCTGACGCGTATCGGAATATATGCCCGGCCAATTCAGTCGCTTATCAAACTCTCAAGGGCGGAATTTTACAGCAGACCAGACACTTGGCCATCAACTGGGCTGAGCATGGTGTAAGGGTAAACAGCCTTACCCCCGGTCCATTTCCCGCAGAATCAGCCAATCCGGAAATGGTAGAGCGCTTGAAGGGTTATTCGCCCATGCGACGAATGGGGCATCCTACCGAATTGAAGGGTGCTGTGGTTTTTTTGGCGAGTGAAGCCAGCAGCTACATGACCGGTCAAAATCTGGTTATTGATGGCGGTTGGACTGCTACCTAACCTTCCCTGCGCAAAGACATTTTATCCCTAATGATGACCTCTTGTCTTTAAATTGGATTGTCCTGGAACTGAAATCCTAGCTTCGAAAAGTCGTCTTGCATTATTTCAAGCCCCTTTTTGATGATGCATATATCGGCGTTGTGCAAAATCATTCCCGCGCCGCGCTGGAGGAGTCCTCTTGCGGAATTTGCGTCTGCGGCTGTACACGCCCAATGCTTGCCCGTGTTGGCTGCTGCCTGGGCTATCTTGTTCAATGACTTCTCGATCGAGGGATGATCGAACTGGCCGGGAATCCCGCTCAGCACAGTAAAATCTGCTGGCCCTAACATGATGACATCGACCCCCTCAACAGCAGCAATCGCTTCGGCCCGTTCAATTGCCCTTGGGTCTTCCAATTGAATGACGACAAATGTCTCCTCGTTGGCGTCCCTGACATATTCATCCATGGGAATGCCGGTGTAGCATGCATCGGCCCCTGCGCCATCAAAGCCCCGCTCTCCAAGCGGCGCAAACTTGGTCCATCGAACAACCTCCTCCGCCTCGGAGGCATCCGAACAACGTGGATACATGATACCTTGAGCTCCCATTTCCAGGAGCCTTCCTATCCTCATGAATTCGCCCTTGGCTGCCCGTGCGAGGATGTCGGCTGATCCAACACGTGTTGCTCGGATGAGGTTCCCGGCTGTTTCAAGGCTGTAACCATGATGCTCCAGATCCATCCAGATTCCATCAAATCCCATAACACTGACCATCTCGAAAATGGATGCGTCCGTCAGGTGAAGCTGGGTCAGTAGCGTTGGCTTTCCAGCCTTGAGTTTTTTCTTGATGACGCTTGGTCTCATCTTTGATTGTAATTGTTTGTCAATAATAACGGGAAGAACCTTGCGTTTAATCTAGGGCTTCTTCAAGGAATCTCTATTCTGACTCGCCTTGACCACGGACAACTGGTTTAATTGCTCTCAACCATTGCGCACAATGAGTAGAATCCAAAATCGATCGAGCTGTCGTTTTATGACCTTCATTGGTCTCTTCGTTTCTCTCTTCACAAACTCCTTTGCCTTCAATGATCCCACAAAGGAACTGAAGCCCATCCCAAAAAAGTTGGTGGTTCTGACCTTCGACGACTGCAACAAATCAGATCGAACCTTTGTTGCAGACATCATTAAACAACACGGTTTTGATGCAACTTTCTATGTGACAGAAGGGCTGGGATTCCTCAACAACAAGGCTCATTATACAACTTGGGAGGAAATCAGAGAACTGCATGATATGGGTTTTGAAATTGGAAATCACACAAAGGCGCATCGGGATGTCCGATCACTTACAAAGCAACAATTGCATGCTTCGCTTGACCACATAGACGTCCGCTGCGCTCAATTTGGGATACCCAAACCCGTGACTTTTTGTTACCCCGGCTTTTCTCATAATCTGCAGGCAGTGAAGGTCCTAGATGAGAATCAATATCTTTTCGCACGACGAGGTGTAAGCCCTGAATATGGAGATGGAGGAAGAGGCGGCCGCGGCCCCGCGTATGACCCCAAGTTGGACCATCCGCTCTTAGTCCCCACCACATGGTATTCCGGTCCGGACTCCGGGTTTGATGACATGAAGTGGGCTGTGTCCCAGGCAAAGGGAGGCAAAATCGCGGTGCTTTGTTTTCATGGCGTACCGGCATTAGAGCATCCCTGGGTGAATACGGAGCAGCAGGATTTTATCCGATACATGAAATACCTTAAGCAATCAGGTTGCACAGTGATCTCAATGCGCGAACTTACCAGGTACGTCGACCCTTCCAACCGGCCAGAAGATCCATATGCCATCACTCGAACTCGCGCCTCACTTCCCCTAAAGCGAGCGCAGAATGCTAAAGCAAATCATGCGCTGAAGGATGCTGCCAGACTTGGAAATATTGAAGACGTTAAACAGCACTTGGAAGCAGGTGCGGATGTGAATGTGAAGGATGATGGTAAAAGGACACCGTTAGATTGGGCCATCCAGCTAAATCGAACCGAAACCGCCGACCTCCTCCGCAAACACGGCGGCAAGACGGGTGAAGAATTGAAAGCTGACAGGAAATGAAACACACACTAATCTCCAGTTGGTTGGAACAATCCACTTGATTTGAAGAGTTGCGGGCAAATTATTCGTATAGGTGGAATGCTATTGGTGTTCGCATGTGCTGTAGTTTTCGGTGCGGAGAAGACTCATTGGGCTTTCAAACCGGTTGCCAAACTCAAACCCCCAAAAGTGCACGACAAGGCCTGGCCGTTGGGAGACCTTGACCGTTTCATCTTAAACCGGCTCGAGCAGAAGGGGCTTCGCCCTGTGGCAGAGTCAGATCGTTTCACTTGGCTCAGGCGGGTGAGTTTTGATCTGGCCGGACTGCCGCCAACGGTGGAGGAGATTCGCGTGTTTGAGGCGGACCAGTCGCCGCTGGCGCGTGAGAAAGTGGTCGACCGGCTGTTGGCTTCGCGGGCGTTTGGCGAACGGTGGGCGCGGCATTGGCTGGACCTCGTGGGATACGCGGACCAAATCGGCACCTCGAACAATGTCTTCGCCGAGCACGCGTGGCGCTATCGTGATTACGTCATCGACTCTTACAACAACGACAAGCCATTCGAGCGGTTCATTCGCGAGCAAATTGCCGGCGACCTGTTGTCGCACAAGACGGTGGAGGAACGTGCGGCGAATCTGGTGGCGACCGGCTTTCTCGCGCTGGGCGACATCGAGATTGTCGAGGCCGACAAGGCGAAGTTGCATGTGGACATCGTCGATCAGCAACTCCAGAAAACGGGCAAGGCGTTCCTTGGCATGTCGATTGGCTGCGCGCGCTGCCACGACCACAAGTTTGATCCCATCACACAGGACGACTATTACGCGATGGCCGGATTTTTTCGCGGCACGTCGACGGTGTATAAAACCAAGCGCGGCGTGTGGAGCGATGTGAATGTCATTGAACTGCCGGAGACCGAGGCGCAAAAGGCGGAGCGCGGCAAACACGAAAAGGCCCATGCGAATCGACTCGCCAAGCTGAAAGGCAAGCGCGAGGCGGCGCGGAAACACAAGGCTGAGCTGGACGATCAGCTTAAAAAGAAGGGCCTGCCGAAGGAGGAGCGCGGCAAGCTCACGAAGGAGCGTGACGAAAAGGCCGGTTGCATCGGGAAGTTGGACAAGGAAATCACGCACGCGGAATTTTTCGCGCCTACCGTGCCGTGGGCGCATGGCGTGCGGGATGTCGATAAACCGGGCGACATGAAAATCACCATCCGCGGTAACCCACGCGCACTGGGCAAAGTAGTGCCGCGAGGCTTTTTGCATGTGGCCCCCAGCGCGCGGCCGGAAATCCCGCGGGACCAAAGTGGCCGGCGCGAGTTGGCCGACTGGGTGGCCGGCCGCGACAACCCGCTGACCGCGCGTGTGGCGGTGAACCGCACCTGGCAGAAGCTCTTCGGCGAAGGGCTGGTCCGCACGGTCGATTACTTCGGGTTGCCCGGCGAACGGCCGTCACACCCGGCGCTGCTCGGTTTTTTGGCCGACCGTTTCATGCGCGAAGGCTGGTCGCAAAAGCGGCTTATTCGCTCGCTGGTGCTCAGCCGCATGTATCGACTCAGCAGCGCGCACGATGAACGCAATCATGCGACCGACCCCGACAACCGCCTGCTCTGGCGGATGAACCGCTTCCGACTCGATGCCGAGGCACTGCGCGACGCAATGATTTTCACCAGCGGCAAACTCAAGCCCTCCACCGGCGGACCGGCTCTACCGTTGGAGTTCCAGGAGAACGTGAACAATATCGACCCGAAGAATGTGAATCCACCGTCGTTCAGCCTGCGAAAATGGCGGCCGGGACAGGAGTTCGAGCGAACCATTTACCTGCCGATCATCCGCTCCGCCGCGCAGCCGGGTCCAGCTGAACTACGCAACATGTTCAACTTCGCGCAGCCGTCGGAGTTCACTGGCCAACGCGCCATCACGGCGGTGCCCACACAGGCGTTATTCTTGATGAACAGCCCTGAGGTAAAAAAACACGTGATCGCCTTGGCTGCGCGAATGAAGAAGGAGACGACCGACGATGCGAAGCGACTAGAATACCTTTGGCTGTCGCTGCTGAACCGACCCATTACCGCACAGGAACAGCACGAAGCAGCGGTGTTTTTGAAGCAAGCGGGCGAAGGCGCGTGGAGTGAGTTGTGCCACGCGCTACTGGCTTCAAATGAATTCCTGATGCGTCTTTGAACATGAACACGACACAGTTTTCTCGCCGACAATTGCTGCAGTCCGCCGCGTGCGGCTTTGGTGGCCTGGCCTTGACTGGCATGGTGGCCGGCATGGCTCGTGGCGCGAGCCCGCTGGCCGTCCGTGCGCCGCACTTTGCGCCGCAAGCCAAGCGTGTCATTTTCCTCTTCATGGCTGGCGGCCCGTCGCAGGGTGACCTGTTTGCGCCGAAGGATTACATCACCCGAAACCACGGCAAGCCCATCCCCTCGCCGGTGGGGGACGATGGGCAGCTTCGCGTGGGCGTGGCCAAGTTCCTGCCCATGGCACCGGTTGCGCCGGTGCGGCCGCGCGGGCAGTCGGGCCTGATGTTATCCGACCTGCTGCCCAACATGGCCGGCGTCGCGGACGAGTTGTGCATGCTGCGCGCGATGGTTTCAGACAACAAGGCGCACGCGCCGGCAGCGCTGCAGTTTCACACCGGCCACATCGCCGAAGCGCGACCATCGATGGGCTCGTGGATCAGCTACGGCCTCGGCACGGAGAACGAAAACCTGCCGAGCTTTATCACCATTCACCCGCCCGCCGATGTGCGCACCTACAGCGCATCGTTCCTGCCGGCGATGCATCAGGGCACACCGTTGCGTGTGCCGGGCAATGACCGCGAACCCGCCATCAAGAACCTGCGTGACCTCGACGCCAAGCCGGAGGCGCAGCGCCGTCGACTGAATTTTCTGCAGGGCATGAACCAGCGGCTGTTGAAGCGCGTCAAAACCGACGCGCAAATGGAGGGCATCATCCAGTCGTTTGAATTGGCCTTCCGCATGCAGGCGGAAACACCCGGGCTGGTTGATCTCTCCGTTGAATCCAAGGAAACGCAGGAGATGTACGGCATCGGCGACAGCAATACCGATCAAAACGGTCGCGCCTGCCTGATGGCCCGTCGGCTCAGCGAGGCGGGCGTGCGGTTCACGCAGGTGACGATCGGCGGCTGGGACCACCACGGCGACATCCGCACTGCCCTCCCCAATAGTGCTGGCGCTGCCGACAAACCTATCGCTGGGCTCATCCGCGACCTCAAGCGGCGAGGCCTTTTAAAGGACACTCTGGTGGTGTGGTCTGGCGAATTCGGCCGCACGTACTGGAGTCAGGATCTCTCCGGCACCTCGCCCATCGCCAAGCACGGCCGCGAGCATCAGCAGGAAAGCTTTTGCACCCTGCTGGCTGGCGGCGGCGTGAATCCGGGCTTCGTCTATGGCGAAACGGACGACCACGGCTACCGACCCGTCAGCGGTAAGGTACACCTGCACGACCTGCACGCCACGTTGCTGCACCTGCTCGGCTTCGATCACGAGCAACTCACCTATCGCCACGCCGGCCGCGACTTTCGCTTGACTGACATCTTTGGCAACGTTGTGCGCGACATCATTGCGTAAAACGGGGACTAATCGACTGATGCGTCTTCTCGTAAGTTTTCTTTTCCTAGCATTCGTCACGCTTGGTTCGTCTCAGATAATCTAATCCACGAACCCGGCGCTTGCGCGAGTCAAACACTTTCCGGTAATCTCCGGATTTGCTAACATGGCAAGTTTAGAGAAGGTCATTTTCTTAAGTCATTGGCAATCAATGACGCCGGTGTGGTGGAATTGGTAGACACGAGGGATTTAAAATCCCTTTCCCGCGAGGGAGTGCCGGTTCAAGTCCGGCCACCGGTACCAAATTATCTACTGAAATCTTCTGGATAGTTGAGTGCTGGTTTTGTAACAATCCCTTAGAGCGATGGAACTTCTTGAGATTGTTGTGACGCTGGGGATGCTGGTGCTGCTGCAGGCGGTGCTGGGATTCGACAACCTGCTCTATATTTCGCTTGAGTCGAAGCGTGCCCCGGAGGCGCAGCAGTCTTCCGTCCGGAAATGGGGTATCGGCATTGCGGTCGGTCTGCGGGTCGTGCTGCTGTTTTTGCTGATCAAGATGATCAGCGCGTTTCAGGCGGAATGGTTTCCGATTTCGTGGAAGGGCGTCATTGAGGGGTCGTTCAACCTGCACAGCATTATTGTGCTGGTGGGCGGGGTGTTCATCCTGTACACGGCAATGAAGGAGATTTTCCACATGACCGTGGTGGAGGATTTTCAAACAGAGGTCAAGCGGGACGCCTCTTCCGCAAAGTCGGTGGTGGTCAAGATTGTCTTCATGAACGCAGTGTTCTCGTTCGACTCCATCCTGAGCGCGATCGCGCTGGTGAGCGATTCCGGCGCCGGGGCGGACGAGCGGATCAGCACCACGGGTTTCTGGATAATGGTGCTGGCCATCCTGGCCGGTGGAGGACTGATGATCTGGCTGGCGGATGGGGTCTCGACCTTCCTTCAGAAGAATCGCATGTATGAGGTGCTCGGTTTGTTCATCCTTTTTGTCGTGGGCATCATGTTGCTGACAGAAGGAGGACACCTTTCCGAGATGAAGCTCTTCGGCAGTGAGATCCACGCCATGAGCAAGACGACGTTCTACTTCGTGATCACCGTGCTGGTGTTGACCGAGGTGGTGCAGAGCCGTTACAAAAGGAAACTGCTGCAGCAGCAGAAGTTGCAGCGGAACTGATTCACGCTTTGGCCAGGCTTAGGCCTTGAGGCGCTCGCCCTTGGGGTCGTGGATCGGGAGGGTGACCTTGGCCGGGACGCGCTCGCCGAACAACTCGATCTCCACCCCGGTTCCCAGCTTGGCCAGCGGCAGCGGCAGGTAGGCGTACGCAATGGACTTGTCGATTGTGTGGGCATGCCCGGCGCTGCGCAGCCGCGAGACGATCTCGCCATCGTGCCAGACCGACTCCGAGCCGTAGGCCGGCAATGCGTTGCCCTCGAGCACGACGGTTCGCAGACGTGTCCGCAGCCCGTCGGCCTTGCGCTTGGCCAAGGCATCGCGGCCAATGAAGTCGCCCTTGGCCATGTCGGCGCAGAAGCCCAGCCCGGCCTCGAGCAGGTTGTCCTCCGGCGTCACGTCGATGCTCCAGTACACGTAGCCTTTCTCGAGGCGCAATGAGTCGAGCGCCTTGTAGCCGGCGGGGCGGATGCCGTGCGCTTGGCCAAGCGCCAGCAGCGAATCCCAAACCGCGCCGGCATCGGCGTTGTCGAGATAAAGTTCCCAGCCAAGTTCGCCGGTGTAACTGACGCGCTGCGCCCAGGCCGGCTTGCCGGCGACGGTGATCTGCCGCGCGGTGAGGTAGGGAAACGCGTCGTTGCCGAGGTCGTCATCGGTCGCCTGGCCAAGCGCGTCGCGAGCGCTTGGCCCCCAAAGGCCGATGCAGGCGTGCCCGTCGGTCACGTCGCGCACCCCGACCGAGCCATCAGCCGGCGCATGCGAGCGGACCCACTCGAGGTCGTTCGACAAAAAAGAGGTGCCGGTGATGACGCGAAACCGGTCGGCGGCCAGCCGACACACGGTGAGGTCGCTCTCAATGCCTCCGTGTGCGTTGAGGAACTGCGTGTAAACGAGCGAGCCGACGGGGCGGTCGACATTGTTGCAGGCGACGCGTTGCAGCAGGCCGAGCGCGCCGGGGCCGTTGACCTCGAATTTGCCGAACGAGCTCATGTCGAACAACGCGACGCGCTCGCGGCCGGCGAGGCATTCCTCGCGGATAAGATCGTGATATGGCGCGCGGCCCCAGCCCCACTGATGCTGGTCGGCGGCCGCCTGGCGACCGGGCTCGCCGGGCCGGAAAAAGTTGACGCGTTCCCAGCCGTTTTTCTCGCCGAACTCCGAGCCGAGAACGGCAAGTCGGTCGTACAACGGACTCTTGCGACGATTGCGGGCCCACAGAGTTTCGTCGGCAGGGTAGTGTTGATGGTAGTAATAGTGATACACCTCGCGCGCCTTTTCGGTGACAAAGTCCGTGTCGCCAAAATGTGCGCCAAAGCGGCGAACATTCATCTCGTGCAGGTCGAGCGATGGCTCGCCGTCGATGATCCACTCGGCCAACACCTTGCCCACGCCACCGGCCCCGGCGATGCCGTTGAGCGACATGCCGGCGGCGACAAAAAATCCGGGTACACCCGGCATCGGGCCGAGGCAGTAATGGCCGTCTGGTGTCATGGCATCGGGGCCGTTGACCAGCTTAATGACCTCGGCCTGTTCGAGTTGGGGTATGCGGCGCATTGCACCCTCCATCACTGGCTCGAACAGTTCCCAGTCCTCGGGCAAAAGTTGCTGGGTGAAGTCCCACGCGACGCCGTCGGTGGCCCATGCCTTGGGCTCCAGTTCGAAACCGCCGATCAGGAATCCGCCCACCTCCTCGCGGAAATAAAACAGATTGTCGGGATCACGCACGACTGGCGTTTGCTCCGGCAACTCGTGGCCCGGGATATGACGCGTGGTGAGGTACTGGTGCATGAGCGGCACCATCGGGGTGATCGCGCCAACCATTGCCGAGAGAAGCGGTGCCCATTGCCCGGCGGCATTGATGATAACCCTGGTCTGCACCGTGCCCTGGTCTGTCTCGACGTGGGTGACCGCGCCCGAGTCGTCGCGGCCGATGCCCGTTACGCGACAGTTGGTCTCGATGGTGACGCCGAGCTCGCGGGCGCGCTTGGCGAACTCAACCGTGATGCCGTTGGGATCCAGCCAGCCGTCGTCGGGAATGTGCACCGCGCCCTCGATGTCCCCAGGCGAAAGAAACGGCGCGATATCGAGCGCCTCACTGGCAGTGATGGTGCCGACATCGAGCCCCAGCCCGCGCGCCCGGCTGACCTGCCGCTGGAGTGCCTTGAGCCGGTTTGGGCTGGAGGCGAGGCGTAGGCTGCCGACCTTGTGCCAGCCGATATTGTTGGCGCCCTCGTCCCTGAATTGGTCGTAAAGCCCAATGCTGTAATTCATCAGCTGCATCAGCGCGGGCGAGGTGCGGAATTGGCTGACCAGGCCGACTGAGTGAAATGTGGTGCCGCTGGTCAACTCTCCTTTCTCGAGGAGCAGCACATCGGTCCAGCCGCGCCGTGCCAGATGCCACGCGATGCTGCAGCCGGTGATGCCGCCGCCGATGATGACGACTTTCGCCTGTTCTTTCATTGGCGCGCGGAGCTTGGCCAAGCGGCTCGCG
>MPLZ02000917.1_pt1 | contig 58698 bp, 51 predicted proteins | sample 1617311 | NCBI WGS metagenome assembly MPLZ02 (sample SAMN05944806, study PRJNA350692) | marine metagenome | biome: marine; feature: ODZ; material: water; isolation source: 160 m water sample filtered on 0.2 um supor filter | place: Pacific Ocean | collected 2012-04-08 | depth 160m m | reverse complement strand
TTAAGTCTCGCACCATGAACCAGAGAAAGGTACAAAACCTGCGATTAGCAGGATAGACTGGAGCAACAATGAGCAGAAAAGTGTCTCTTCGAATTTAGTGCTAGTGGTCCCATATGGGCTGACGACGTACACTGTCTCTGGTATTGTCATCTGAATACAGCCTGGTGCTCTATTATGATGACACTGGTTTTCATTACTCCGCACCAGCCAGTCAGCCGAATGAAGTTGACGCCAGTAAGCGACAGGATTCCTGATATGACCACCGGCTCAGCACCCGCGGCTACACAGTCAGATGGAAACTACATTTTGGATGTCACTTCCAACGGACACCGATCCATGGTCACTGCCTGGTTGTGGCTGGCAATTATGTCATTGCTCGGCGCCGGAGTTTTCTCGATATTGCTGGTTCTCGCGCGCACACCAACAATAGGTGAATTACTGCCCTATAAGGATTTCTTCCACACAGCCCTGGTCATCCATGTCAATCTGTCAGTGCTGGTCTGGACCCTTTCATTTGCTGGTGTACTCTGGAGTCTGACAGCCACAAGAGGACATCATCTAGCAAACAGGATCATTTTTGGGCTTACCTGTATCGCAACCCTGCTAATCGTGGTGTCTGGTTTTCTTCCCGACAATCTTCCTCTGATGAACAACTACGTTCCGGTTCTTCAGCATCCCGTTTTCTTTGTGGGTTTACTCCTGTTCTGCGGCGCGATCAGTGCTCAGATCATTGCAAACTTCGACAACCCAATCCCCAACCTTGAAGGAATCACTGCCCAGGGTGTCATACGTTTTGGACTCAGTTGTGCTGCCATCAGCACCATCATCACGATTTTGTCATTCATCTGGTCATGGTGGGGATTGCCGGATGGTTTGAGTGGCGAATTTTATTATGAGCTATTATTCTGGGGTGGCGGTCATGTTCTGCAATACACCTATATATTACTAATGATGGTATGTTGGTTGTGGCTGGCAACTATTGCAAAAATCAACATAGTGATGAGTGAACGGATCGTGTTGCTGCTCTTTGTAATTGGATTAATCACGGTCATCATCGTGCCTGTGATCTACTTTTATTACGGTGTTACTCATCCTCAACACAAACTGATGTTTACCTGGCACATGATTTACGGTGGAAGTCTGTCAACCTTTCCTCTCGGCATCGCAATCTATTACGGTCTGGTTGTCCGACGACCGCAAAACGATCGTGAAAACTGTGCCTACTCTGCTCTAATCACCTCGATAATGCTGTTTGGCAGCGGTGGTGTCATCGGTTTCATGATTACAGGTAATGATGTCACAGTCCCTGCTCACTACCATGGCTGCATTGTGGGTGTGACACTGGCGCTGATGGGTGTCGCCTACGACCTATTGCCTAGACTGGGCTTCAGCCTCTTGAACTATCGAGTGGCCAGGATACAACTCTGGCTATATTCTTCCGGTCAGTTCCTACATATATTTGGACTGGTGTGGTCTGGTGGCTATGGTGTTCAACGAAAAACTGCGGGTGCCGCACAATCTCTTGATTCAATTGAACGGGTACTCGGCATGGGACTGATGGGATTGGGTGGACTCATCTCCGCCATTGGTGGCTTGATTTTTGTCGTGGTCGTTATCCGAGCACTTTGCTCAACGCCAGATTCGTCTGAGCTCAACCAGCAAGAACCATCTTAATCGCCTGAAACCACATCAACGCCAGACTGAGAATAATCACAAAAAAACGATGTTGCGATGGGGTATGGGTTCGCCGTGAATCGATTCCAGCAGGTTCAGCGCCGCATCAGCCATGAAATACAGCGCGATGGCTGACAAGGTATAAATGACAACTTCAGTCATCTGCCACCTCGACGCCGGACTGAACAATATCATGTAACTGTTTGATGACGGCAAACACCAACAACATCCCACTCACATTGTGAAGACTGGCTGGTAACAGCCCACTGGTATCAGAATTCACGCGAATGAAAGCAATCAGCACCACCAGAATCACAGCTGCCAATGAGAACATGCCTAAACCACAGGTTCGATAGTGAATGTAACCAGTAAGAGCTACCAGTAGAAAGATCACAACCACAAGGCAGTGATGCGCAAACAATATGGTTGACTGTTCTGCTGTGAAATGAATGCCACCTCCAATCAATGACAGTTCTCGATCCAGGCTAAACGCCTGAATCAGGCTCGAGTCTCCTGATGAGGGACATTGCAGGAAGCTTTCACAGCCTGCGGCTGCAAAATTAGCACTAACCCAGGCGCCAGATGAAATCATAATAATGACCCCTGTCATAATGAAACACACCAGCAAGGCCCTGGGAACGCTGATAGCAGGAAGCTGCTTACCTGTGGTTAACAAACACATGAGAAGGCAGCCGTTCAGTACCATGCCGCCAGTGAGATTGTACAAAGTCACCCTGGGATGTAATACATCAGGCGCATTCATCCCCACCAGCGCCAGAACAACCGTAAGGAGAAGACAAACAGCAGGTAGAACAATCGGGAAATTGTCATTATTTCTGAACCACACACTCAAAGCAGCCAGGAACACAACCATCAGACCAAACAAGCTGGCCATACCACGATGCATTACCCTGAGTTCCCGGTTTGTATCTTCCCTCGAAATGGCAATCCCTGGTGACGCATCAAGCACGATCTCATCGCCATAGCAGGCTGGCCATGGCTCACAGTCATGTCCACTGTCCGACAGACGAATATAGGCACTAAGGCAGGTCATGCCGATACCCAAAACAAGAGCAAAGCTGATGAGGATTTTATATCTGGTGAGAGCCGCCACCTTTATTGATTCATTCAGCAGAGAGAGTTCGATAGATGGTTCGTTTATCTGCCTTGAGATCCAGGTAATCGAGTAGCGACACCAGCACCATCTGTGAGTCACCCTTTATACCAATAGCACCTGTCTGCGAATCAGGTGTCTCTTTAATTGCAGGCCCTCCTCCGGGTGCCCTGCGCCTCATGGGGTTGATCAGTTCGATCCAACTGATGGAATCCCCTGGCAGTTTTCCCAATCTGCCACTGTGAGTCTGACTGTGTCGAGCAAAATTGTTGGTAACGATATCAATCGCTTCCTGATAATTTGCCAGCACCTTGTACTGTGCCCTGCCTGGTACGTTTTCCATAGAAGTGCGTACAATAACCGCCGGTATCGCAAACAGCGCGATGAGCAAGAGAACCAACGCGGCTTTGGTCGGCCACGCTGATCCTCTATCATCACTCAGGATTTGATTCATTAATCTCCTCGATAATTAAAAGTTCGCAGTAACCATAAACTAGACCTTGGTAGTATCTACTGACAGTCCGTCAGATTCATAGTCTGCCAGTTTAAACAGCAGGGAGAAGTTTGCATTAAATTTATGTGAAAGTGACATGTCCCATTCACTTCCATAATCCCCACGAGAAGATTCAGCTTCGAAATCATGAAACGCAATGGCGAATTTGGTCTTCTCATTGAAGCCGTGTTTCACAGAAAGATACACATCATCAATGCCGCCGGTTGGTGTTCCAAGAAACTTGTCAGCCCAGCCATTGTATTTATGCAAGCTTGCCAGTGGGGTTACAAATGATTCACCCGTTACATTGTTACCTTCCAATTGCTCATTGCCAAGGGTGACTATTGTCTTCTGGTACTTCAATCCAACCTCAACGATACTATAATTTGCTGAATAGGCGTACCTTGTATCGTTTGATTGATCCAGCCGAGTGATCCCCACAAGAGACCGGCTACAATGCCAAATAGCACCATCTCGTGACGATCATCACTGACCGAGGAGAGAAACGATCAGTCAAAGCACCAGCGACAACAATAAACAGCGCTCTCTCAGAGCCTTCTTCTTTTTTCCTGGCTGGAACGCAATTATCATACTGAATGCGATACCGAACTGACCTATTTTGATATGGGCAGACTGCTCGCACAGACTTCCCACGATTGATATCATAACCCAGCTATTTCAACCTGATTAAAGGAGGCTCCCATGGGATTTGCATTATCCAACATGCAACTTAACAGCTCAGCATTCAAACAAGGTGGCGCAATTCCAAGTCAACATACTGGTGAAGGTGCAGACACATCGCCTGATTTGACATGGACCGACGCACCGGAAGGAACGCAGGGCTTTGCAATTATCTGTCACGATCCTGACGCACCTCTGGTCTCGGCACAAGGAACTTACGGGTTCGTCCATTGGGTTCTTTATAACATTCCTTCCACCGTCACCAGTCTGGCTGAAGGAACAACCGAATATACCAGCGGCAAGAGCGACTTTGGAAAACAAGGCTACGGTGGTCCGATGCCACCAAATGGACATGGTATACACCAGTATTACTTCTGGGTATTGGCACTCGACACGGCTGCCGAATTGGAAGAGGGGCTGTCTATGGGGCAACTACTGGAGCGCATTGAACCTAATCTTGTCGGTATGAATCGGCTGGTTGGAACTTACCAGCGCGCTTAGATTGAATTGAGGAGCCTTGCTTAATCCTCATCTTCGTCGAGAACTACCAACAAGGCGCCATTGTCAACTTGATCACCCTGAACGACATGGACTTCTTTCACTTTACCGTCTCTAGGTGAAACGATTCGGTGCTCCATTTTCATGGCTTCCAGTATCAGCAATACCTGCCCTTGAGATACTTCGTCTCCTGCATTCACATTTACAGAGATCACCGCGCCGGGCATCGGCGCGGTTAACCCGCCCTTCGAACCGTCAGCACCGGGTAACGGGAAGCGAGGTAGTTCGATCAATTCACAGTCACCACCTGGCCCGTGAACAAACCAGCTGTCCCCTTCACTGACAATACTGAGTCCTATCCGGCTGCCATTTATTTCAAGATCCAGATCACCATCACCACTGTTATGGTCAATAACCAAACTCTCGCATTCGTCAACCACAAATCTTAACCTGCCATCTCTTAGAACTTCATACTCAATAATGAGTATTTCGTCTCTCATCCTGAACCTGACTCTCTCCAGAGGCATTCGGGAATTTCGCCAACCCCCTTGAACAGCCGTCAGCACGTTTGCAGCCGCTCTTCTCCTGGTACGTGATTCAACAACAACGGCTATCGCCGCAGTAGCCAGTTCTTCCCGGCTGACCTGCTTCGTCCTGTCAGGATTCACTCGCTCAATGAAATCAGTGGTTGTATCACCGGCAAGATATTCGGGGGTTCGAAGCGTCGAAACCAGGAAGTCTCTGTTGGTTTTGAGCCCCTGAATATTTGTCGTTTCAAGCACACGGGCAAGACGACCGGCAGCTTCCCTCCTGGTCGGTGCGTGAACGATAATTTTGGCTATCATCGGATCGAATTCGCTACTGACTTCACAACCTGATTCAACGCCTGAATCGAATCGCGCATTACCCACTTGAGACGGTTCCCACACAACCACCTTGCCTGGTGCAGGCAGAAAATCATTGTCCGGGTCTTCTGCATAGAGTCTAGCCTCTATTGCATGCCCGGATATGCTCAGTTCATCTTGAGTGAAGGACAGCTCTTCACCTTCTGCGATTCGAATTTGTTCTCGAACCAGATCCAGTCCGGTAATTTCCTCGGTGACGGGATGTTCGACTTGCAACCTGGTGTTGACTTCAAGGAACCAGAATTTATCGCCAACAAGCAAAAACTCAACTGTCCCGGCAGATGTGTAGCCAATTTTCCGGGCGGCAGCGACGGCCGCATCACCCATCTTGTTCCTGATCTCGGCTGTAACAACAGGAGACGGCGCTTCTTCAATAATTTTCTGATGACGACGCTGGATTGAGCATTCGCGCTCAAAACAATGTACCTGATTACCATGGCGGTCGCCCAGAATCTGAATTTCAACATGTCTCGACTCGGTGAGCCATCGTTCCAGGAACAAGGTCTCGTCCCCGAATGAAGCAGACGCTTCTCGCCTCGCCCCTGCGATGGCTTCATCCAGCTCATTCGCATCTTCAACAACCCGCATGCCTTTGCCACCACCGCCCGCAGCTGCTTTTACCAGAACGGGATAGCCAATTTCCATGGCTGCTGCATTAACATCGCACCCAGGATTTATTTCAACCGCAGGCAAAGTCGGCACACCGGCTTCCTGCATGACTCTCTTTGCCGCCAGCTTGTCACCCATCTGCTCGATTGCAGCAGTCGACGGACCAATCCAGGCAATGCCAAGGTCACTCACTGCTTTTGCGAAGCGCGAATTTTCTGATAGGAATCCGTATCCGGGGTGTACCGCATCAGCACCACTGCGTTTAACAGCATCCAGTACCTTGTCTACATTCAGATAAGTTTCCGACGACGTTCTGCCCTCAAGTGCAATCGCGAGATCAGCTTCTTGTACGAACGGGGCGTCAACGTCACTCTCTGCAAAAATCGCAACTGTAGCGATACCCATATCATGCGCAGTGCGCATGATACGACGCGCAATTTCACCACGATTGGCGATCAATATTCGCGATATTGGCCTGATTTCTTTTCCAGCTGCATTTGCCATTAACCCAGTTCCTTAGTGCTTGCTATCCGTTCCGAAATAACTCACGTAAAACAGTAAATCATGGTGTAAATCACGTCGCAAGATGATACCAGCAGATTTTTTGGCTACTCTCACGTTGCCTTGTACTGAAAAAGATGGTTTATTCATATGTTTGATAGGGACCTTTTAAGGATTTTCAAAGGTGCTCTGCAGCTTTGAAAAAAGACTTCTGTAGGTCCCGTAAATGGTCACTAAGATAAGGAGTAATGTCCATGGATATGCTACCCAAGTCCGTCATCATCACGGACGACACCATGCGGGAAGGCTTACAGATAGAGAGAGCTGCTATTCCCGTTTCAGAAAAGCTGCGGTTGTTGGACGCAATCGGTGAAACTGGCGCCAAACTCATCTCAATAGGGTCTTTCGCCCATCCCAAGTGGACACCTCAAATGGCCTGTATTGATGAGATTGCCGAAAAGTTTGTACCTAAAGAAGGGGTGGAGTATACCGCCGCCATCTTCAATCAAAAGGGATTTGAGAGAGCGGACAAGTATTATCCGAAATTAAATATTCGTCAGAGAAGGTTCGGCACGCATGTTGAGATGTGTGACACTTTCGCACGCCGCAATTATAACCGGTCGCAAGCCCAGCAACTTGCCGCTATGGATGCGTCAATAAAAGGGGCTAAAGCTGCGGGTGCAGAGAGCGGAGCAGTCGCACTGGGCAACCCATTCGGATCAAACTTCGAGGGACCTTTTTCGCTTCAGCAGCGCATGGATATGCTTGAAGTCATGATAGGGAAGTGGCACAACGAGGGTCTTAAAGTCACACGCTGCTCTTTTCTTGAAGCCATGGGCTGGAATCTGCCGCACCAGGTAAGGGAAACGCTGCTGGCAATTAGAGAACGCTGGCCCGAGATTACAGATTTTCACTGTCACCTGCACAATGTCCGGGGCGCGACCATTGCCAGCTACTACGAAGCTCTACAGCTCGGGGTTCGAGAATTTGATACCTGCCTGGGTGGCATGGGCGGTTGCCCTTACTGCGGTAATGGCAGAGCGGCAGGTCATGTTCCAACCGAAGATCTGGTCGACATGTGTCACGAAATGGGTATTGAAACAGGATATGACCTTGATAAGTTGATTGAAGCCGCCGCTATTGCCGAGGAAGTTGTAGGCCATTCCCTGTGGGGACATGTATCCAAGGGCGGTCCAAGACCAAGGGGAGATAAGCTGTATCCTGCTCGAATGCCTTTCGTTGAAACACTGGAGCATGCAGCACACTTCCGGAAAGGACCTGAGGTCTACGAAGGTCAGCTATCGCCCTGGCGAGATGGTGATGCTTTAAGTGGACTTGGTTCCAATTGATCAACCGCCTACCTTAAAGGAGCCCCTCAGGGACGATTTCTTATGCTAAAGAAAATACTCATCAGCGTCAGTGTTCTAGTCGTGCTCATCGTCGTGATTGGCTATACCATGCGAGAAGCTATTTTTCTTGCGTTGGTAAGTTCACAGATCAGCCCACCACACGATTTTGATCCTGCACTGGCACCGACAGCACCAGATTATTCCCAGCAGGAAAGCTGGGCTGCTTTACCGGATATGGCTAATCCATCAACTGATCGACCTGACGATGTGGCAAGCCAGAATAATCCATCAAATGTCGATGTATTTTTCGTTCACCCAACCAGTTATGTCAAAAAAGACAACTGGAATCAGCCCCTGAGCGATACAGATGCGAACTGGGTGGTTGACAATCGTATCCTGCGACACCAGGCATCGGTTTTTAACACCTGTTGCGAGATCTATGCACCTCGTTATCGACAGGCAACCATATTCTCGTTTATAGATCAGGCAGACAACGGTAATCAAGCCCTGGACCTTGCCTACCAGGACGTCGTTCTCGCATTTGATTCATTCTTGGCTCGCCGCGACAACGAACGTCCATTTATCCTCGCCGGGCACTCCCAGGGAACCAAACATGCTTCTCGCCTGCTCAGAGAGAAGATCGCAGACACACCTTTGCTGGAGAAGATGGTCGCGGCCTACCTGGTCGGTTTCTCCATTGAAACGGACCAGACCGGAGACGTACCACGCTGCTCACAGCCAACCCAAAGCGGCTGTGTAAATGCCTGGAACAGCGTGGAGGGAGATGGCACCGGTATATTTCCTGAAGCAGATGAACTGATCTGTACCAATCCACTCACCTGGCTTGAAAACGACGACTACGCCGGTCACGATCTGAACGAAGGTTCCATCGGTTATCCCGGCTGGGGACCGGTAGAAGGGGAAGATAGTACGCAGATGATCGTAGAACCCGGTGTTGCTGACGCTCAATGTATTGACGGTCTTTTATCTGTGAGAGAACTCAGGACTGACTCACTGCCGTCTCGGATGCAGGGGAACAGCATGCATGTCTACGATTACAGCCTGTTTCACATGAACATCCGCAAGAACGTATCGGCACGAATCACTGCCTATCTCAACCAATTCAAATAGCCAGACTACTGACTGAGATAGTCCATCGCCATGGCACTCATAGCCCGAACACCGATGGGCAAAGATGCTTCATCCACCCTGAAATAGGGTGAATGATTAACACCGGGATTCTCAGGATCTGGCATCCCAACGCCAAGAAAGAAGTAAACCCCGGGGATCTGTTTCTGAAAGAAGGCAAAATCTTCTGATGGCGTCACGGGTGGGGTCTCCACAGCAGCAATCGGTGCAATCCTCTCCAGTGTGGGAATCATCTGACGAGTAAGGTCCGGATCGTTGTAGGTGACCGGTGCGTAGGCTTCAATCTCAACCTCCGCCTTTGCGCCCGCACTCTCTGCAATCGCGATGACAGTTTTCCTGACTCTGGACAGCACATCCTCACGGACTGAAGGTTCAAGAATTCGAATGGTTCCGTGCATTTCGACCCGCTCTGGAATTATATTGTGACGCACACCTCCCTGGATTTTGCCAATAGTGATAACGGTTGGCGCAGTAGTAACATCAACCTGCCTGCTGACAATCGTCTGCAAGCCCAACACAACCTGGGCTGCCGTGACGATGGGATCAACACCTCCCCACGGGACACCACCATGGGTCTGGCGGCCGGTTATGGCTATCCTCAGATCATCTGCGCCAGCCATGATTCCTCCCGAACGGTAAGCGAATATTCCAACGGGTGCAGGTGAAGTATGCAAACCAAAGATGGCCTCCGGTTTAGGATTGTCCAGCACCCCCTGCTCGATCATCATGCTCGCACCACCATTCTCGCCTATCGGTGCACCTTCTTCTGCTGGTTGAAAAATGAATACGACAGTGCCTGCTATTTCTTCCCGCATAGCCGCGAGTACCGATGCCGTACCCATCAGCACAGAAGTGTGCACATCATGACCACAGGCATGCATGACACCCACTTCCTGTCCGTTGTAGCGGGTACGCACTTTTGATGCAAAGGGAAGTTCGACCCGTTCGGTAACGGGCAACGCATCCATATCCGCTCTAAGGGCAACAACTTTTCCTGGCCTGGCACCCTTCAGAATACCCACGACGCCAGTATGGGCTATGCCTGTGCGCACCTCATCAAATCCCAGGGCCCTCAGGTGGTCTGCCACTATACCTGCCGTTCTGGTCTCCCGATTGCCAAGCTCGGGATGCTCGTGAATATCTCGTCGCCAGGCCAATACCTCATCGGCAACTTTTTCCACCTGCCAATCGATAACTTCCTGGTAGGCTGGCGCATTTTCAGCAAGTCCGGTTAATTGCCAGAAGGACGCCACGACCAGAACACAAATACCTGCTAATAATCTCATTTTTTTTACTCAACTGATGGTTGATATGCTTCGACTGCATTGCATACGAAATACCTGAGTTATGGATCGAAGAAACTCTGTATGGGGAGAAACCTGTCATACAAACCGTGGGGTCCAACATGGAGTACCTGAAGTTAAAACAGAAATTGTACCTGACGAAAGAAATTCCTGGTACTCGCCTGCTGCCTGCAGAAGTCCAATTCTCTGAGCAGGATTCTGAGCAGGATTCTGAGCAGGATTCTGAGCAGGATAACGTAACGACCAGCTCCGGTTATGCATACCAGGACAGGACTATCGAAAGAAACCCGGTTGACATGCGCAATGCCAGCCTTGCCATTAGCAGGCTGAACAGGTCATTCGCGATTCAGTTAATAAATGCAGGTGACGAGGCAGACATAGGATATCAGTATGAGACTCGGTTTCTTAAGGCCTCTAACCGGCCTGGGCTGCATTGCTCATCGGCTCGCTTTGCTCCCCTTCCACAATCGCACCGACCGGGCAGTATGGAATACAAAGACGACAACCCTTACACAGCGGGGGGTCGATCAGCATCTTCGGGAAACCGCGTTGACTATGGCCATCTATGATTCCATCAAAAGGGCAACTGCCAAGACACAAACCACAGGTGGTACACATATCCGTTACCATGTATTTTGACAGTCGCTGCTTCACTATCCCCCCAATTTCATCTGGTCAAAGGCTTCGAATGCTTTTATCACGCAGCAACGATAAGCCCCAATTCCTCATACTTTGGTCGTATTCGAGCCGAGATAAGACCCACCTTCTCAAGATTAGGAACCATGTATTCGTGAACCACAGACTTCTGTTCTGTTTCGAACGGCATACCTGTTGCTTCCTCTCTTTCCTTGGCAATGGCATTGCGCATTTCCACAGGATCAATACCGGCATCAATGATTGACTGAGCAACATTAACACCTCTTCCGTCTCCACCGCCTCGCAAGATCCCAATCGCTGCAAGTGCAAAATCCTCCAGAGCAACTCGATCTTCTTCTGGCATCTTGGGAATTTCTTCGGACAGGGACAGAATGCCGAAGGCCACATGACGGGCCTCATCTTGCGCTGTCAGTCGAACGATATTCTGTAATATCGGATCATCAGCCTGAACCATCATATTACGGAAAGTTCCCATTGCCAGGCTCTCAACCATTATTTGCATACCCACGCATTTCGCCTGCCAGGTCTCAGCGGCGAGAATGGCATCAAGGACATTCTTCAGTCCATTTAACACCGGATAGCTGCGATCAAGTAATCCCAGATACCGATGGAATACTTCAACATGACGAGCCTCATCCATTACCTGGGTTGCGGCATAAAGTTTGCCTTCAACCGACGGCACGCTGTCGACGAGTTGCCCACAGCACAACAGAGCACCTTGCTCACCGTGCAGGAACTGCGAAAGCATGAATGCTGCCTGATTTGCCAGAAGGTCTTTCTGTGTCTGCTTGCTCAAAGAACCAAAGAACTTGGTCTTGGTAATCGGCGTCTCCGCCCTCTTAAATACATCCTGGTCTTCTCTGATACCCTTGGACCAGTCAATGTCAACCGAGACATTCCATTGATCGGTCTTGGCTCGCTCGTACAGATCGTCTAGTTGCGGATCACTCGATTCATATTCGAATTTCCATTGTGTCGGGCAGGTTGTCTCAATTTGTAATTTCATCAGCCATTCTCCAAATAGTCAGCATGTTCTGTTTCCCACGCTGATCGCGCACAGGATTGACAGAGTATCTTAATTCTCCCTAGATTGTTGACTTTGTTTCATGACCCACGTCAAATTAGCATGCATTCGTGAATTTATTTACACAATAGTATGGTCCCTGAAAAGGCCTCTCACGAACAAAATCCTGTAAAACAGACAAAAATCACCCGTCTTTCTGCCTATTCGGTCATCTTTTGACTAAAATCAATGACCAGAATCAGAGGCACCCGTATGTTTACAACTCGCAAGTTTCCAGAGTCAGATAATGGACAATGACATCATCATCGTCGGTGGCGGTCCCGCTGGACTGAGCTTCGCCTGTTCGCTTGCAAGTACAGGTATTCCTGTAACCATCATTGAACGGCAGCCCAGCGAATCACTCGCCGAACCTGCATTTGATGGACGAGATATCGCATTGACCCATCTTTCCGTTCGTATCCTCACTGAACTGGGCATATGGGAACGCCTGCCTGACGACGCTGTATCTCCGATCAGGGAGGCACGAGTACTAAACGGTGACTCACCTTACAATCTCACATTCGACACGATGGATGAATCAATTGACGCGCTGGGTTATCTGGTATCAAACCATCACATTCGAAAAGCCCTGTTCGAACGTGCACAGGATATTGATGAACTTGAATTGATCACCGAAGTGGGTGTCAGTTCCGTTGCGCCAGATGAGGATGGCGCTTCAGTTGTATTGGACGACGGACGGAAACTCAACGCTTCGTTAATTGTGGCAGCAGACAGTCGCTTTTCAGAAACACGTCGAATGCTCGGGATTTCTGCGTCTATGCACGATTTCGGGAGGGTTTGCATAGTCTGTCGTATGGAACACGACCAGCCGAATGAAGGTATTGCTTATGAGTGCTTTCACTACGGGAGAACCCTGGCGGTGCTCCCATTAAATGACCAGCAATCATCCATCGTCATCACAGCGCCCATGTCGGAGCGAGATTCCATCATGGCACTTTCAGAAGATCAGTTTAATCTTGATGTACAAACTCGTTTTGATGACAGATTCGGCAATATGCGACTGGTTACCGAACGTTTCCCGTATCCATTGGTAGGTGTCCATGCCAACAAATTCTATGCCACCCGATTTGCCCTTATAGGTGATGCCGCTGTCGGCATGCATCCTGTGACCGCACATGGTTTCAACCTTGGTTTAAGTGGCCAGGAAATTCTGGCGAAAGAAGTAATCAGGGCAGCAAATGGTGGAGCAGACATCGGTGACTCAGAGCTGCTAAAACGCTACAGTAACAAACATATGCGAACCACCAGACCGATATATCACGGCACTAATGAAATTGTGAAAATGTTTACTGATGATCGCCCGGCAACGAAGCTGCTACGCAGATGGACCCTGCGCCTGGCTAACAATTTCCCTCCAATCAAGCACGCCATACGTAACAAACTAACGGAATCACAGAACCGCGGCGGCATTTTTCCATTGCTGTTGCGATGACCTCGAGCTACCCCAGCCAGGGATCCAAAAGATATTGTGATAATCCAGTGTCTCAGCAGGATATTGTTTATTTACTTTTGTAACTTGCTGTAACTCAACAAAGAAATTTAAGCCAACCAACAACAAGCAGTACTCCCCGAAAAATGACACTAAATAACCAATCGAATACACCGGCACCTTATCGATCAGTAATCTTTGTCATGGGTTTCAGGCCTTTTTTTCTAGGCGCAGGTTTTGTGGCAATTCTGACAATGACAGTCTGGATGCTGGTGTATGTTTTCGGGTGGCATCCAGCCTGGCTGGGGCTTGGAAGTCTGCCTGCTGTGCTCTGGCACGCCCACGAAATGATTTACGGGTATGCCCTGGCTGTGATTGCCGGTTTTCTGCTAACAGCAGTAAGAAACTGGACCGGGCTGCCAACTGCCTTTAACCGACCTCTTCAAATACTATTTGCTTGCTGGTTCACCGCCCGAATACTCATGCTATTCGGTCCTCTCGAACTTGCGGCAGCTTTCGATATAGCCTTTGGTCTGCAATTGGTTTTCTACATCGTCAGGCCAATCGTCAAGGTCAGGCAGTGGCGTCAGTTTGGGGTTGTGATTGTCCTCAGCAGTCTGTTAGCCGGTAACCTGTTATTTTATCTCGGTGCACTTGAATACTTCCCTCTGGGTACCCGGCTGGGAATATACTTTGGGTTTTATCTGATCATTGGCATGATTCTGATCATTGGTAGAAGAATTATTCCAACATTTATTGCATCAGGAATTATTGCATCAGGAATCAGCAAACCTATCACCTTCCCAAACCTGTTAGCGGTAGATGTGGGGATCGCAGCCACCTATGTTGTTTTTCTGCTTAACGAGGTATTTCTGGGATTTTCGATCCCTGCCACAGTATCATCGTCGGCCATGTTTCTTTTGTGTAGCATAAGAATCCTCAGCTGGCACCATCCTGCCATCTGGTCTAAATCGCTGCTATGGAGCCTCTATGTATCCTATGCATCTCTCGGTATAGGCTTCCTGCTGTATGCACTCGTACCCATGGTCGGACTTTCACCTTTTTTGGCTCTGCATATGATGGCTATAGGGACTGTTGCCATCATTACGATGAGTATGATGTCAAGAGTGACCATTGGTCATACGGGCAGGAGCATTCATTCCCCACCCTCTTTGCTGAATTTCAGCTTCATTCTGCTTTGCGTGGCGACTTTATTTCGAGTTGCCGGGCCAATTGTGTTCCCTCAGCTCTATCCTGAACTTGTTCTGGTCTCCCAGGTGTTCTGGATTACGGCATTTGGTCTTTTTCTGTTCCTCTTCTTTCCAATTCTGACCGGACCAAGGATCGATGGGATGGATGGATGAAGACTACAATCGTCTGGCCTATTTCTCAGGACGATAGTGTATAATTCAGGTTGTTGAGCTGCATCATGGAGACTATTCGACAATCCGCGTGTTTTCGCGCTGTCTTACCATATAAAAGGAACTTTAAGAATCCCTGATCTGCTCTCAGACTGACTTATCTGTCTGTGAAAACAACTAGTGTAAATAGACTTTGTGCGGGGTGATAATCTCTACCCTGAAATCCTGAAATCCTGAGATCAGTTTCGATAACGAAGTCCGGATTGTGCCGTTTCAATCGGAACAACAATTAAGGAAAGAATAACTATGTCTCTAACTGAGGAATCTATCGCCCTCGACCACGCCTCTGCCCCAAAGCCCCAGAGATACGATTCAATACTGATCGGGGTTGATGCTTCGGATCATGCGAATCGAGGCATCAAAGATGCACTGGATATGGCTGAAATCTGGCAATCGAAAGTGTCCGGTGCCCACGTTTATGCCGCCAAGTTACATGACCAGCGTTTCCGCCAGATGGAAGGTGGATTACCGGAGAAGTATCAGGAAGAGCAGGAACTGGAAAAACAACGCGACATACATGACGATCTGATTACCAAAGGACTATCTGTCATTACAGATTCCTATCTCGATCAGGTTGAACTGGGATGCAAGAAAAGGAACATCTTTTACGATGCTCGTTCTCTGGAAGGTAAAAACTACGTACAACTGGTCAGGGAGGCGAACTCGGGGAACTATGACCTGCTGGTACTGGGATCACTGGGATTGGGCGCGGTACAGTCAAGCAGAATAGGAACCGTCTGTGAACGGGTAGCCAGGCGATCGGTCATTGATTCCTTGGTCATCAAGAACCCTGAACGACAGATCAAGAAGAGTCCAATTGTCGTCGCCGTCGATGGCTCACCCCTTTCCTACGGGGGTTTGCTGACTGGATACACACTGGCTAAGGAATGGGATGTTCCACTTCATGTCATCTCAGCATACGATCCCTATTATCATTATGTCGCCTTTAACCGCATTGCAGGCGTGCTCTCAGAAGAAGCCGGCAAGGTATTCCGATTCAAGGAGCAGGAGAAGCTCCACGAAGATATTATTGATGCAGGCCTTGCAAAAATCTATCAGGGCCATCTGGAGGTTGCACAGAGCCTGGCAGAGGAAATGGGAGTCGATATTACTACCCGACTCCTGGACGGCAAACCCTACGAGGTCATCCAGCAATACATTGAAGAAACCAACCCTGGATTGCTTATCCTTGGCAAGACCGGCATTCACGCTGACGATGAACTTGATATTGGCGGCAATGCTGAGAATCTGCTCCGCAATGTGTCCTGTGCAGTCCTGTTGAGTCATAGAGGATATACCCCTGCTACCGAAACCCTGGCTGAATCAACGACGTCGTGGACTGTACAGGCCGAAGAAAGAATGAAAGGCATACCGGAGTTTGTTCGCAGTATGGCAAGACTGGGAATACTTCGATATGCACAGGAACAGGGGCATACCGTTATCACGGAGAGTATCGTCGCTGAAGCGACCAGAGATCTGTGTCCGGTAAGCACGAGCAGCGAGGAAAGCGAGCCTCAAACTCCCATGGAGTGGACAACCGCCGCTCAAGCCTTGCTCGAAACAATAGAGGATCCAAGCCAGCGAGAATCCATCCTGATGAAGGCAGAGAAGAAGGCGCGCCAATCAGGTACGCGTGAGGTCGATGTTACGCATCTGAGGAGCTTCATCTCTGTCAGAGAAGAGACACAGGACAGTGAAGCAAAATGTCCATTCAATCCTTCCAGCAGTGATCAAACCTCAGTTACCAGCACCGACCAGCCAGATATCGAGTGGACCCGGGAAGCAAAAGACCGTCTCGAGAAGGTTCCTGCGGGTTTTATGCGCAATATGACCCAGACGCGTGTGGAAGAATTTGCCAGAAAGAACAGCTATGCCGCCATTACACCTGAAGTCATGTCTGAGAAATATGCGGAATGGAATGAGGGCTCTCAAACTCAGGAACAACGTCTGAACTGGCATGCCGATGCAAAATCCAGATTAGAGCGAATTCCACCATTTGTTCGGGGAATGGTCATGAGAGAGGTAGAGAGCAGGGCTATCAAGCAGGGCGTTGACCTTGTGACCGCCCAGTTCATGACGGAGTCCAGTGGATCCTGGGAAGACAACATGAAATTTCACGAAAAACCGGACGAGTAGGCGAACTCGTTGTATGAACGAGCTCAATCTTATTGCCATCAACCTGACCAAGCGGTGCAACCTCGCCTGCGACCATTGCTATCTGGATGCAACGACACTGAAACAGGGCACGGCAGACGAGTTAACAACCCGCGAGGTCAATCTCATCCTGGACCAGGTTCATGCCCTCAACCCTGATGCGATGGTCGTTCTCACCGGCGGAGAACCTTTGCTGCGCGAAGATCTTGAGGAGATTGTCGAACATGGCAGCCAGCTGGGGCTCTTTATCGTTGCGGGAACCAACGGTATCCAGCTGACAAGCAGTCGAGTTCATTCCTTGCAGGCTGCCGGACTCATGGGTGTCGGTGTCAGCCTTGATTCAATCTATCCGGAGAAACACGACAATTTTCGCGGCAAAAGCGGCAGCTGGCAGAAGACGATGAAAGGTCTCGAGAATTGTCGTGAGCAGGAACTGTCTTTTCAGGTACATTTTACAGTGACCCGGATGAATCGCGATGAAATCCACGACATCATTGCCCTTTCTGAAGAGATCGGCGCGCGGGTCGTCAATATCTTCTTTCTGATTTGTACAGGCAGGGGGGATACAGCATCAGACCTGACGCCAGACGAGTATGAAACAGCCCTGAAGCATATCATCCAGGTTCAGGAATCATACCCCGACATGATAGTTCGCCCCAGATGTGCCCCGCATTTCAAACGGGTCGCCATGCAGATGAATCCTGATGCAGAAATCAACCGCATCAGCGGGCAGGAAGGAGACGGCTGCCTCGCCGGGATTCACTACTGTCGAATCAATTCATCCGGCGATGTCACGGCCTGCCCCTATATCGAAACCGCGGTTGGCAGCACTCGCGAGCAGCCTTTCACTCACATCTGGAATGATTCAGCCGAATTTGCGGGGCTGCGCAACCCGGATCTGGATGGAAAATGCGGTATGTGTGAATACCGATCGCTATGTGGTGGATGTAGAGCAAGACCGTTCGCACAGGGTGACGGGCTATTTGGCAGTGATCTCCTTTGCAGCTACATTCCAGAGGGAGGGCCTCTGATTGAGCCCTTGCGTGACCCGAACGAGGTTTCCTGGGACGAAGCAGCGCTTGTTCGGCTTGAACGTATTCCTGGATTCATTCGTAAAATGGTCAAGAAGAAAGCGGAAGCCTACGTACTCGATAACAGCGAATCCATCGTACGGGTTCGGCACCTTGAAGAACTTACTGCACGCCGATTTGGCAGCAATCGACAAAAAAAACCCAAGCTATTTGCCAGAACGACTGACTGATGCAGACTTCAGCGTACACAGAATCTATTGATTTTTGTAATCAAGACAGCAACCGGGCAGACCGCACCATCAGCCAGAAGCCAGTCACGTTGATATTGATGTTTCTTTTATTCTTCCCATACAATTCCTGCGCCGATCAGGGCATGAGCATTGCTGAAGTTATCGCATTTGCAAAAGCAATGATTCAAACAACCTCATCCCTGGATGAACCAGTATGGCAGGAGATCGTCGCGTGAACGCAACAGTCTTGATTATCGATGATGACAGTGCAATCTGCCGAACGCTTCAGCTGCATTTTGTCGCAAATGGCAAGGACGTTCTTATCGCCAACAGTGCCGAAGACGGACTGGACATCTGTAAAAAGAATGATGTGGATATCATCATTCTGGATATTCGCATGTCTGGAAAGAGTGGTTTGGACATTCTGCCTGAACTCAGAGACAACCATCCTTCTGTCCGAGTCATCATGATTACCGCCTTCCACGGCATGGAGACGACGATTGCAGCAATGCAGGGTGGTGCCGATGATTACATCCACAAACCTATCGATCTGGACGACTTGGATCTCGCGGTGACGAAAGCCCTGACGTACAAAAACGGTACCGGTGTTGAACTCGACATTAAATCTGATGACCATGACAACCTTGATGTCATGGTCGGTAGCAGTAAAAAGATGCTGGAGGTATTCAAGAACATCGGTCGAATTGCGTCCAGCAGCGCCACCGTTCTGATTACTGGTGAAAGTGGCACCGGCAAGGAACTGGTTGCCAGAGCCATCCACAGAACGAGCGAATACTCAAAAGGACCATTTGTTGCAGTGAATTGCGCTGCAATTGTTGAGACGCTGCTCGAATCCGATCTCTTCGGGCATGAAAAAGGAGCATTTACCGGCGCCTTCTCGAAACAAATAGGCAAACTCGCGCTGGCAGACCAGGGCACCTTGTTCCTTGATGAGATAAGCGAACTTTCTCCGTCCATGCAGGCGAAACTTCTGCGGGTCCTGCAGGAGAAAGAATTCTCTCCCATCGGTTCGAAAGAGGTCAAAAAGGTCGATGCTCGAATAATCGCAGCCACTAATGCAAATCTGCTGGATGAATTCAAGAACAACAATTTCAGACAGGATCTTTACTACCGACTCCAGGTTGTCACCATCCATCTTCCTCCTTTGAGAGAACGAACTGACGACATACCTGATTTGATTCAGCACTTACTCGGCAGAATTAACAAGTCCGTGAATCGAAATGTGACCAGAGTTTCTCATGATGTTATTGAGATACTGCAAGATTATCAATGGCCAGGAAATGTCAGAGAACTTGAAAACGTGATAACAAAATCTGTCGCTCACTGTCCCGGTGATATTATTATACGAGAAATGTTACCAACCTTGAGCTTCGAAGCAATTGTCGACACTTTTAGAGATCGAGAGCAAGACACATACAATGACGAGAGTCTCCTCGGCATGGAGAAAGTTCATATATCAAGGGTATTGGAGACAACCAACTGGCACAAAGGAAAGGCCTGTGAAATCCTGGGGATTTCAAGACCTCGATTGAGACGGCTCATCGCTTTGCACGGAATTACACAGCCAGAGACCCAGGATGGCATGTAGAAACTGGCAGCCTGAATTAGACTCTCTGCCTATATTGGTTTAACAATCACAAAGACCAGTATAGGAACTACCATCAGCAAAGGTACCTCATTGAAACACCGCAAATACAGGCTGTTGGTATCCAGTCGATTATTGAGCAGGCGTTGCAGATAGAACCAGCAAATCAAATGATAGACTAACAGCGCGAAAACAAAGAGCAGTTTGGCGTAAAGCCAATCTCCGGAAAGTCCATAACCGAACCACAGCCAGAGCCCTGCAAAAATTGCCTGCACCGCCATGACTGTCATAAACCGAAATAATTTCGTCGCCATGATTCCAAGTCGCTGGACATCTTCACCAAGCTTCAATCCTTCGACATAGTGAACGAAGATTCTCGGAAGATAAAACAGACCCGCCATCCAGGCGATGACCATCATGATATGGAATACCTTGACCCACAACACTAGGACTTACTTCCCTTGGATGCCTGATTGTGCACAATCGTCCCGAAACAGAAAAGTGCAAGGCCAAGTCCAATCAGGACTATGTAGAATTCACTTATCTGGAAGGATCCTCGCCAGGCCAGCATGCAATCCATCGCACCCAGCATTACCATGATGGCACCAAATATTTTCGACACGATTCCCTTGTTGGTCACAACAACCTTGTTGTCGGCCATCAGTGATTCTCCTCCTGCAGAGAGCTACTTCGTACCCAGAGAAACTCCAATCCCAGCACCAGTATCAGGGCCAGCAAGCTACCCAGGAACGGGACAGAGGATGAGCTTGACTCAAGCACCAGCCAATACCACGTAGATAGTATGTGTTTTGTACCACTTTCACCATTACTGCCGTCCCAGGCAAAAAATGCGATTGGAATGAAAACGCCTTCCCGGAACTGCAGTTCATCTTCGCTTTCAGTGATTAGGCTCCGTTTGAATAAAACTCTCCAGGTACCAGATTTATAGACACCTCGGCCCATCAGACCTTCAGCATCCAGCTCAACACCGGTGCCCACACCCGTTGCACTGATCTGAGAAACAGCCTCTGGCTCTGAGGTCGTTCCCCCTCGCCACCGCCACAGGTTGACGGCATTATCCCTGTCACCCATGACAAAATAAGGCTTTTCCATACCGGTGGGAATCGTGACCGGTAACTGCACTGCGACCTTGTCTTCATACAAAGGAGAATCACCAATCTTCTCGCTGTCCTCATCACCTGGCTGACTGAAGGTACGATCATCCCACTCCAGCAGAATGCCTATTTCTGTCGGTGTATAAATCGATCTCACAGTGATGGTGTCATTTGATGGCGTGAAGTGGCGGTTTTCGGCAATTATCTGTGGCACCATGAAAAAAGTTGATGGTAAAGCATCCGTCCAGATTTCATCATACGGATCATCTGGGATCGCCTGATCCACCCGGGCGGCTTTTATCACCGTATTTTCAGGGTTCACTGCCTCGCTGGTTTTTGCGAGAGACTGTACATAGTTTGCGACATGCCAGCGTTCCTCCGGTGTAAGTACTTTCTTGCTAGCCGGATCAGCAAAAGACGGCATTTGAGTCCCGGGAATTCCGACGGAGATTCGCGTGAAAATGTCCTTTGGATTGTTACTATGCCGGAACGTCCATGGCTTGGTCAGATTTCGAGGCCAGGTCCTCTCACCATTGTCACCCAGCAGGCGTTTGATGGCATTGCCCTTACCATCCTCACCATGACATTCAGAACAGCGATCATCTTCTAGAAATAGTTCTTTTCCTTTCGCGATAGAATCCTCGGATGACGGCACTTGCTCGACATACTCGACAGCAGCACCTGGTTCTTCTTCGTCGTAGCCTGGGAATACCTTGATATAAGCAACCAGATCCCACATCTCCTGCTCGCTGAGAATGTCCTGCCATCCTGGCATCGCGGTACCGGGCATACCGAGTTTGATCATCTTAAAGATGTCCTGATCCTGAGGAATGTAGCCATCAAATGCGGTGGACATAATCTTAAACATGCCCGATGTAAAATCTCTCGGTGGCGGCAACAACCGTTCAGCACCTGGTCCTAATCCGTCACCATCGACTCCGTGACAACCAACACACCTTTTGAGGTATATCTCCTCACCATTTTCAGGACTTCCATCGGCAGCATACCCAGAGGGCACACCCATCAGCAGGCAACCTAATCCGACAATTCTCAGCCACTTTGATACAAGGCGCATTGGTCTACTCCTCCCAGGACCTGGGCCTTCGCCCTGTGTAGTCGTACAAATAGAGAATGACCTGCCATATTTCCTCTTCAGTCAGGAACTCCTGCCATACAGGCATGGATGAAATCCACGGAGCAGCTTCGTCCGGAAGTCCAGGACCCCCGGTAGCAATACGCCAGAACAGGAATGATTCCTGAAGCTGGGCAATTGTGCCAACATCCTGAAAGTTCAACGGCACAGGATTCAGTCCTGCTGCGTACGGCCCTTGACCATCTAATTTGTCCCCATGGCAAAAATGACAATTCTGTATATAGATGCTGGCACCTGCTTCGACCATTGCACGGAACTCTTCGGGATCTTCCTCCTCCAGCTTCCTATATGGATTCACAAGGGTCCTAAGATCAAAACGCTTCCCATAAATTTTCACTGTGGACGGCGGCGCCGGATGTATGCTTCGCAATTCAAGTGGTGCCTCAAGGCTTGGTACCAGTTGCAGGTAGACAAATAGAGCCACCGCTACCGGCGTCACAGCAAACACGATGTTTCTGGTTTTCTTCTTCGACGGATCTTCAACCAGCGACTTGATCGGTGCCACTAGTTCTCTGGTGCCATCTTCGGTCGCTGTATAGACAGCCAGCACACCCGCAACAATGAAGAACATATACATGTTCAACAGACTGCTGGGAATCACCTGACCCAGAATGAAATCAAACAGAAGCACAAAACCGCAGTAGACACCCACAACGATAAGCACAACTTGTAACAGCTTCGGTATTTTCTGCATGATTATGGAAGCTTCCTCATATTCTCAGCAACCTCACTTCAGACTTGCCATGTATTCAACCAGCATTTCAAGTTCAGAGGCGAATAGCTGGTCGCCGTAAATTGGTGGCATCATGGCAACGAAGCCTTCGGTGATGTCCGCATTGGGGTCCAGGATGGATTGTCGCAAATGTTCCGCATCACGAGACTGACCTATCAGCCTCAGGTCCGGTCCAATGGCGCCTTCGAATTCAGCAATCTTGTGGCAAGCACCACAGCCAAGTGTTGCTACTATTTCTTCTGCCGAAGCATACTTGGCTCTTTGACCACCTTGACCTCCCGTTGATACAGGAACTTCCTCTGGCACCTCAGCCACTTCCTCTACATTGCTTGGTATTTCAATGCTTACATCAAGACCACTGCTGTCCTGAAGGAAAGCGACAATCGCCAGTGTTTCAGCTTCAGATAGTCCAATACTTCCTGATCGCACATCAGGCATCGGACTCTCCTGATCATTGGTGCCTACCTTTCCGAAACCCTTGACGACATACGCGGAGGGCTCATTCATGGACTCAACGATGTAATCGACCACGTTTGCTGCACTGCCTTTGTAACCGGCATCCTCGAGTCGAGCGCTAACGACTTCACCAAGGTTATCTAACATAGGAGCCCGGCCGCCCAACTCATTATGACACAAGGTACAGGTGCCTTTGGTATTATAGATTTTCTCGCCAAGAGAAATGAAAGAGTCCATGTCCATACTACTCAAATCCACGGATTCCTGAGAAGGCGGTGGCGCAGGTTTTATCTGCGGGATACCCAGATTGGAGTAAGTAGCAAAGAGGGAAATTACCAGCAGGCTGAATCCAGCAATTTTAAGAAATTGTGTCATGCTGTCTTCCAGTACCCTTCCGGGTAACTCTTCTTACTGGATACCTGACTGATCCAGAATACAAAGACAACCATCGCCATGAAAATAACCACACCAATAGAAACCACGTTGGCGGCATACCCGAGGGTTGGCGTGAATGCATCAACCGAATTGTCTCTAAACACGTCCGTAACATGCCAGTGCTGGCGAATCCCAGAACGTATATAACCCATCAAGCCCATCAACCAGGTGAATGCAACTGCCAACAGGAACAAGGCGTACTGCGATCTGTCGGGTACTCGACCCCAGCGAAGCGGCGCAACTTCCTCTGCGCCCTTATACAGGAACGAGTCAATAACAGTGCTGATCACAATCACCACCAATGTTGTCAGCACCTGGGGAATAGAAGCGGCTACCTTGTAGACGGTATTGGTAAAGTAGCCATAATAAATACCCAGAATCAGAATGTTGGCAATCCCAGCAACGAACAGGGCAATCTGCAAGGCGTTCCCAGTCTGCACCCAGCTTACGGTTGGTAACTTGTTGGATCTGCGATAAATAAGAAAGCTGACTGCGGTAAACAGAATCATCAGGTTCACCGCCGTATTTTTTGCCGGCATGATTCCCAGCGAACCCAGGTACTTGTGATAAGGACCACCCAGAGCTTTCAGCTCTTCGTTGGTCAGCACAAGCGTATGAGGTGTAAACCAGACGAGGAATGAGGCAACAATCACGAAGGCAATGTACTTGATATAAGGGTAGTAGCGATGCGCACCCTCACTCCTTCCCATCCCACACCAGAGATAATAGTTGGCAGCAATAAACAATGTGCCAATGAGCACAGCCTGGATAATGAATAACCAGGCAAATACACCACCCATCAAAGTGATGCCCATCTGCTGGCTGTATTCGTAGATTTCAGCCGTCAGGTAGTACCCGGCAAACGGTAATGGCAACAAGGCGGTAATCGCTATGAAGTTTGCGTTATAGCCCATCCAATCGTAATGAGCACGTTCATCTTCACCGGAAGCAGAGAGAAACTTGAACGCCGCGTAGGCGCCCACGACCGATCCACCAAACGCGACATTGGCGACGACACGATGGAGATTAATCGGATTCCAAAGGAAATTGTGGATCGCACCCCACGTATCTCCGGTAAATGTACCCGCGGTATCAACGCCATTGGGGCTCATCATAAACGTCAACCAGGCATTCGCCAGCAGCATCAACAGAGTTCCAACTGCATTCAGGAGCAAACCCAGGGTCAGATGAATCCACTTTTTGTCACCACCCTGAAGCCAGTGCCAGCCATAGTAGTATACGTATAGCGTGACGCTTTCAGCAAAAAAGAGCAGAGCGTAGTAGAACATACTCTCACTGAACACACCGGTTAGATATGTCATCAGCTGTGGATAGAAAATGAAAAGGCTGAATGCCAGCAAACCACCCAGTATTGCGGTTAATGAATAGGCGGTAATACTGACCTTGATGAATTCGAAAGCCATCTCGTCATAACGCTGGTCCCTTGTCCAGACCCCAATAGACTCGATGATGAATACGAAGATTGGTACAGCTAACACAAACGCTGCAAACCAGAGATGAAGCTGCGCGGCAAGCCAGACCGCTACCCGGCTGTTGACTCCGGCGATGACGGGATAATCTGAGCTGCTTAGTTCCGGGACTGTGACTTGAACGCCTTCCGCCGCTTCTGCGACAGAAAACGGTAAGACTGCCAGCAGAAATACTACAAGCATCACTATAAGCAATTGCTTTATTGACGTGCTGATCACGATTTACTCCTAATGCTCAAACACCAGAGACAAACCCTGCGCGCCCATAACGAAGTAGTCCAACGCAAGGAAAACCAGTGAAAACACAACCAGCCCCACCGCAAACATTACTACCCAAGATTTCAATTAACTGCCCTCACAAGAACCAAATAAAAAAAACGGCGATTGCAATGAGAGTTACCGTAAATATCAAAGGCCCAATCCAGTTTTTTTCACTTTCATCAATGTCATTCATAATCGCCTCAAAACGCAAAAAAATAGAGTATTAATACTATAACGATAGCGTTTATCAACATGCCAAGAAATATTACGACATCCGCAATGTTCTTACCTTTCAACTTCCACGGCCTTTTCTCTTTATGCATCTATGCACTCACCTATGAGACTTCTTCTTAAGAGACTCGTCTTAAGAGGCACCCTCGCACTGACAAAATCCTCTTAACACTTTCACCAGGCCATTGACCTCGTCCTCCGTCAGTGTTTTGGACCAGGGAGGCATCAGGGCTGACTTACTCATTGCAGGACCACCGTCCAGAATGACGTTTTTAATATCTGCATCAGATAGTTTTTCCATCTCAGCCTTTTTAGTAAAATCTCTTGGATCAGTGGCAAAATCCGCTGTTACATTCGGTCCTGAGCCATCTCCCTTCTCACCATGACACTGGGCACAATAGAACTTGAACACGACTTCAGGCTCAGAAGCACTTGCGTTCATAATTGCGAATACGGATATCAATATGGCAACTAACGTTTTCATGCTTTCTTCTCCCTAAAAAGTGGCTACATACGCGGACACGAATTGCATATCCTTGGGATTGAGCAATCCCTCGAATATTGGCATCATCCGGATCGGCTTAAATACCTTGGGATTCTTCAGGTAAGCATATATCCAGTCTGGATTAAGTCTCTCACCCGCACCAACCAAAGATGGACCACTCTTACCACCCAGGACCTTCCTTCTATCTTCGTATTGATGACACCCACTACAGGGCATCTTCTTCTTGAATATCAACTTGCCCTTTGGATGAGCTTTCGGCTTGATCACACCAGCTTCAACCACATCTGATGTCAATGACATCAGAAAATCAGCAACCTGTGTCGCATCTGATGCCGAAAGCGCGGCATGCCCACCAGGATTCCCAGCATCCAGTGAATTGTACTTCAGCAGTCGGATAATCTTGGGAGCACTCAACCAGCCTTCAAGCCATGGTCGATTAAACTTGCTGCCCGCGTACCAGAGTTCCGGACCTTTCTTTGTAAGCTGATCTTCTATCGTCTTCTCTCGTGCTGGTCCCTTTGTGTAATGGCAATCACCACATCCCGCACTGTCGAAGGCAGCCTTACCTGCTGTGACATCTGCGAGGACGCAGGGAGACACGATGAACGCGATGAAAGAGACAATAACTAATACACTTTTTTTCATTTCACTCACCTTGTACGGAGCATTTACTAAGTATTTCTTTCTATCAGGTCTTATTTGCCAGCCTGAAGAGATAACCACCCAAAAGAACAGACAGTAATCCAGCGACCAATGCATATATGTATACATTCACAGGAATGTTGCTTTCAAGGACAACGAAGTACCAACTGGACAGGCTCATCAGTAAACCATGTTCACCGTTGGACCCATCCCAGAGATTAATAGACATCGGGATAAACTGACCACTCTCAAACTGCACATCATTGCGATCACCTGTCTTTCGCGGTCTTTTCATCAAAACGTGCCATCTGCCCTGATCCCACACTGCACTCCCTTCGACCTGCTGACTCTCCTCATCCTGGAATTTGTAGTCCTGTTTCCAGCTTCTGGCTACAGCTTCCGAGACACTCCGGCCATCCGATTCACTCTTGTCCGGTTGCCAGATCCAGAGGTTTACCGGATCCGAAACAGATCCACGGAAAAAATGTGGTTTCTTTGTACCTTCAACCGTCTTGGCCGGAAATTGCAATGCGATCGAATCTCTGAAAGTTTCCAACTGCCTGGGCACCTGATCGTTGCTCATTATGTAGGAACTAAAGCCTCCTACCTGCGCCAGTTCTGAAGTATCCAGCTCTTTAGATTCATCATGCACAATGTCCTGAAACGGATCATCCCAGACCATGAGAAACTCGATTTCGTCTTCGTTAAACATCGCCTTGATCGTCACCATATCTACGCTGTTATTCTGCCAGCGAGGTGCACCGATGACCTGTCCAGCCAAGCGGATATCCATCGGTCCCGCTTCGTTCCAGCGTGGATCAAAAGGATCGTCAGGAAGGCTGTCCTTCGTTTTAAGCGCAACCAAAACCTGGTGTTCTGTCCGCTCGTGTTGCAGCGATTTAATAAAGTTTGCCAGGTACCAGCGGTCCTCTTCGGTTAAGGCATCAACGAAAGAAGGCATCGGGGTGCCAAGAATACCGGTCGAGAACCGCATATAGATATCTTCGACCTCACTACCCGCTTTTATCTTCCAGGGATGTGTGACATTTCGAATTCTTATTGGAAAACCCCAGTCATCAGTTCGATCGAACGATTTCTGACCGTCACCTCGACCTGATTTTCCATGGCATTCCCAGCACTTGGCTCTTTCAAATACGGCCTTGCCTTTCTCAATACTGTCAGCATTATACGGCGCCATGTCTTTTGGCAAGGGGATAACCATGCCGTTCTTGACCGGATCCAGTTCAGGATCCTCAAACTCGAACGCAAAGGTCTTAATGTAGGCGATCACTGCCCATCGCTGCTCTTCAGTTAATCCATTCTTAATGATGTCTTCATCGAACGCCTGCATTGCTGTACCAGTCAAGCCTCGACTAACAGTTCTGAATAAATCCTCATCGGTTGGCAGCTCACCACTCTGGGTCGTTCTGAATTTGAAAATACCCAGCGTAAAGTCACGAGGTCTCGGATCCAGAAAATCTGCAGTCGGGCCATTCCCATCACCAAGCAGCCCATGACAAAAACTGCAGCGCTGAATATATATCTCATGACCTTGTGCCATGAAATCATCGTTCACTTCAGGCATAGGATTGGACGGTACCACCGAACCACTGGCTGACATCACAGACACACCCAACAGCGAGATAAAGAATTTAGCCAGTGAGTTCATTATTCAGACTCCGGTATGCGCGGTGTCTTTTGAGCAAGATCATACTCAGCAAGAATGATCTTCCAGCGCTGTTCTTCGCTCAAACTAAGCTTCCACTCAGGCATAGCTGAATCCCAGGGCGTTGCCTCTGTGGGCAATCCGGGGCCCCCATTAGTTACTCGCCAGAACGTATAACCTTCGACTATCGTCTCCAGGGTTCCGTTGTCAGTGAAATTGATGGGACGAAGTTTGAAGCCATCCGCCATCGGACCGTCACCTGCCACACTGTCCCCATGACAAGCACGGCAATTCATGGCGTACAGCGCCCTGCCCTCGAACAGGTTCTTCTCAATCAGTGCTAATCTTGCGATCTCGTGGTCGACATTACCGTCTTCAATATCTGCCATAAATTCCCTTACCGGGCCGGTATTAATGGCGGTAAGAACATGAGCATCAGAATTCATATCTCGCCATAGATCCAGATCAGCAGTCAGCTGGGGAATAAAACTCACATCGCCAGACCTGGCCTCTTCAATAAATGTTTCAACATCCGTCTCCGATGGTTCCGCATAGGGGTTTTTCAGATCCTCGAAACTCTTTGGGAAATTTGAAGAAGGGTGCTGAATTCTGAGAGAAATCGGCGGTTCAAGTTTCGGCATCTTCATGTCAAAAACCCACCAGGTCACCAGTAGCGGCACAATCACAACCACAACGTTGCGCGCATTCTTGCCAAAATCACCTCGGAGAAATCGTCTGATAGGACGCCAGAAAGCATTCAGATTCTCATCTGAAAAAGTAACAAACAGAAAAAGTGCGACCAGAGTCAGCACCATGTAAATGAATAGTAGCGCCCTTGGTACTGTCAGTGGAAAAGGAAGACCAGTTACCTGTCTTGAAACAGCGGGAATAATCCATTCAACTAAAAACAGAATAATCCCAACCGTTATGACGACGGCCCAGAAGGGATTGATCTTTGGTCGTTTTGATTCAGACATTCGATTCAAATCCCCGCATCATTCTTCTTCCACCACTTCTTGTTTCTGCATCATCAGGAATGCCTGTACATCCTGAAAATCTTTTATCGTTAGAGCCTCAGTCAGATCGTCCGGCATCAGACTCCTTGATTCATCCTGCACTACCTCATCAATATCAGCCCTGCCAATCTCAACCAGCTCACCCGTTTCCCGCATGATATCTATCCCGGATACATCATCCTTTTTCTTGATTCCGGCAATTCGGCGCCCATCATGCTGAACCACTTCAAAAGTCTCATATCCTTCAGTAATATCACCCGTTGGCGCTGTCACAGAGTCGGAAATGAACTGCTTACCTTTGACGCTAATACTGGATAAATCCGGTCCAACTTCTCCACCATCACCACCGATGGCATGACATTCCTGACAATAGTCTTCGAATACAATCTCGCCATTTCCGGGATCACCACCTCCTGCGGCCGTGGCAGCCAGAATTCGATCAAAATATTCGCTGGTGACTTCACTTGGTTCCTCAAAAACCACCATGTCCAACTCACCCCCTTGAGACAGCAGATACATCAATACCGCCTGAATCTCGTCAAGATTCAGTGATATGGGAGGTGCGTAGACGATGGCCATTTCGTTCTTATAGCCCTCGACAATGTACGCATCTGGTTTCGCCAGACTCTCAACGAGATAGTCAGTTGCGGTGTAGTGACGACCCGTTTCTTCTGACCTTTCCTTGGCTCTTAACTCGGCCCTGGCGCCGATGGGCAGCTCAAAACGCTCACCGAATTGCCCCAGGTTGGGACACCGAACCGCACTGCCCTGACCGCCCATACTGTGGCATGTATAGCAGCGCCCTTTCCCCCAAAAAATAGTCTCGCCACCTTCAGGAGTTATTTCCACGGCAGCTGAAGCTGTCTTTTCGCCACCAGTCAGCTCGGTAACGGTATAGCCAATCCACAGGTATATGCCGAGGCATATGAGAAGGAACGCAAACACTCTGGTGATCGCAGAATTCATCCAGCAATCTCTCCATCCGTCTGGGATACATTTTCACCAGCTCCCACATCATGTTTTTTAGACGCAAGGGAACCCAGCCAGAACATAAATGCCATACCCATCATGAACACCAGAACAGACAGACTCACCATCTGTGTCATGGTGAAATTGCTGGGGGTATAACTCCACATGGAGGTATCACGCATCACACCGTAAATGTGCCAGTCACCCCTGAGTCCTGAGCGGATAAAACCCATCAGACCCATGTTCATGGTGATAACAAACGTCAACAGCAGTAACGCATACTGACTGCGAACAGTCATTTTGCCCCACTGCAATTCACCGACTGTTTCAGCATTTCGATACAGGAACATATCGATAGTGGTAACCAGAATCAGGCTGCTGATCAGCTGCAAGAATTGAGATACAGCAACATTCCTAAGGAACGGCGATGCCTGTTCCATAACGACAAATCCATACACGCCCAGGAAAATGGTGACATTAAATGCCGTGATGGCCAGGTACAGATTCTCTGCAAGAAGACCCCTGTCTTTCAGGGCTAATACAACGCAAACTATCACCGCTGCACATTCAAAGAAGAGAAGATACGCCAGTGTTTTAAAGTATTGCTCTCGATCAGCAGGTAGATCCAGTTCCGCCGGATCCATGCCATACAGATTCAGACCGTATTGGCCAACCATCAAAATACAGACCAGCCCAGCAAGAGGAATCACTATTTTCGGCAGCGTCCCTTGTGCCGAAATCGAAACCGTGCCTTTCTTGTTGCCGCGGCGATACAGCAGGAAACTGAAAAAGGTGGAAATAATGATCAGATTGATCACCGCGTTCTTGGCAGGCATAAGCCCCAGGAATTTCAAGGTAGGATGATACTGGCTGCCACCCATTTCACCCACTTCACTTCCTGAAAGCGGCAGGTTATGAGGTGTCAACCAGACAGCCAGAGATACAATGATTGCACCCAGAATATACTTGATATATTTATAGTATCTTTCAGAACCAGGTATCCTGGTCATACCACTCCACAGGTAATAATTCGAAATCAGAAAGAGTGAGCCTACGAGCATTGCCTGGATGATAAAGGTCCAGGAAAAGTCTCCTCCCATCATGTTGTTCCCCATCACCGCGCTGTTGGAATAGACCTCTCGGCCCAGATAGTAACCAGCAAAAGGCAACGGGATGAGGGCACCAATAGCAACAAAATTGGATATATAGCCCATCCAGTCATAGTGTGCCTTGTCAGTTCGATTCTGTGCGCCAATAAATTTAACTGCAGCGTAAGATCCTGCCACAAGCCCACCAAAGGCCAGATTTCCTAACATGCGATGTATTGCGATTGGTGTTGCCAGCACATTTTCGAAGGCCTCCCAGACCGTGCCATCGAGTATGCCTTTTTCATCGACTCCTGCTGGACTCATCATAAACCCAGCCATACTGTTAGCCATCATCATGATGCCTGTACCAACAATATTCAAAATGATGCCAATCAGGATATGAGTGCTCTTTACGTCTTTGATAATGAGCAAACCAACACCAGCAGGCAGGAAATAAAGAAAGACCATAAAAGCCCTGGTATCAGCACGCATCTCCTCTGGACCAAAGGCGCCAAAGAAGAGGGCGGCACCGGCAATGAGGATAAGAATGCCCAGTACCCGGCATGCGAAAACAACTTTGTTATCCAGCACACGCGTGCTGTTAAGCCAGTCCCAACCGTAGTAATACAAATAGAGCGCGAACGTTTCCGCGAAAAATAGCAGTGCATAAATAAACATGACATCTTTAAAGATGCCTGCCATATAGCCCATGAATGTCGGATACAGCGTAAAGAGTGCGAACGTCAACAGGCCACCAAATGCTGCCGTTGTTGCATAGGCAACACTTAAAAGGCTGGTAAATTCGTAAGCAAGTCTGTCAAACTTCACGTCCTTGTTTCGCCAGCCCACGACCTCGATGATGACTGCGAAAAGAGGAACTCCAAGAACAAATGCACCGAAGAAAAGGTGCATCTGCGCAAGGAACCAGATGACTTTTCTTGAGTCAAGGCCCAGTACCTGCCTGTATTCATTGGCTTCGGCGCCATAGGCTGGCAATGCTACAATCAATGCAACGAGTGATATCAGATAGAGTATTTTTTTCATTTTTCTACTTCTGCAATATCCTGAGGTATGTGACCACATCGGCAAGTTCCTGGCGAGAAATAACAGTTTCGATATCATTGCCAGTACATATTTCAATATCTTCTTTAGATTCCAACAAAGCAGTTTTCGTCTTGGGAATCTGATGGCTCAGCGCCGGAACACGGTTTTCATGGCATTCGAGGCACCGAGCAGAGAACACCTGGTCACCCGGCATCGCCCGAACATAATCCAGCAATTGATTTTGTCGCTCACCATCGAATATATCCTTCCAAGCGGGCATGAGCCCTTTGCCATCCTTCATGATGACAAGCAACTCTTCGTCGCTTTTCTCCATCCGTTCGCCCTTCGAAAAATTCGGGACGCCAGCCAACATAGGTATGCCATCAAAACCGTGACACATGGCACAGTTCTCGCTATATGTATCTCTCATGGTTTCAAATACATCGAAGTCTTCCTGAGTTGCATCACCTGTTTCAGCCAAACAGGTAGCGACGCCGACCATCAAAGCGGTTGCAAACATCGCTTTAAATCCACTAACGGCACTTATCATCCTGGTCATTCTCTGGTACCCAATTGAGGTTTGTATGCTTCAGTCAGGGCACTAATAAAAATCCAATGATACTCTTTCAAATCCTCATCAAGGACTTTATCCAAGAGAAGACTAATTGCCTCACTATCCTCCACCCGTCGCAACATCTGGGCGATTGGGACAGTGAGATCACCACCACTTTTCATTAACATGCTGAGTACAGCTGCACGTAATTCTTCAGTAATATTTTCTTTCTTAACAAACTCAAGGGCAGTCAGACAGACATCTCTGTCATCATCAGCAAAAGCCTGTTGCAGATACTGATTCAGTGACTGCTCATCGTTAATTGCGACCAACTCAAGCGATCTTCGCCGAATAAGAGGATCGTCGCTTGAGAGAAGTTCTTTAACGGCAGTAAGATCGGTAAGAGGTAAGGCCATTTCCTTCAGCGCATGTAACGATGCTAGTACAACTGCACCACCCTCCTTTGCAAGACACTGTTCCAAAAAACCAAGGATCTGCGGGGTTTTCACATGACTCACAACATCAACTATCTCTTTCAACAAGGATTCATCGGCGTTCTCAGAGATATCAAGCAAAACATCCACAATCTGTTGATTGAGATCAGTGTGTTTAGCCAGCAGTCTGGCTGCATAAATCGGTATCCACTCTGCAGACCCAACCGGCAACGGTGCTTCTACAGGTTGACTCTCCTCTTCAGGCTCTCTTGAAAAGATCGAGGCTAATGTAGAACTTTTCGGATTTCCATCCTCCGGCAATTCCCCCAGAAACTCATCCAGCGGCACCTGTTCCTCTTTGATGATGATATTCTCATCATCAACAATACTTTCAGAATCATCTTCTGCATAATTTTCAGTAGAGATCTCGGGTTCTACCGCTGTCTCATCAGCAGCAATTCCTTCGTCTTGATTTAGTGTCACATCTTCTTCGACTTCCTGTATCTGCAAGATACCAAGAAGGAATTCACCTGGATTTTCACAATACTTAACATATGCTTCGAGAGCAGCAACACTAATCGCTTGATTTGAGGAAAATATGTGAGGATACAGACATTCCTGAGTTGCACTGATAATGTCAGACGGAACCTCTTCGATCGAGTCTGAGCAAACCTGACCCAGCGCAACAATGACTTGAAGCCTCATATCGTCGTTTATGTCCTCGCCAAGGAACTCGATCAGCTCCGGTAAAACCTGCGAGTCAGCGATCAGGCCAATATTCTTCAGCAGCTCAATCTGCAAGTTCTCATCTGGCACCGTCAATATTTCACTCATGATGAGCCCCGATTCCACATTGCCAATCTGTCCGAGAACTGAAGCGATCAACTGCTGTAATTCTGAATCCGTAATCTTGAGCATGTCATGAAGCAATTCAATCGCCTCGGCATCTGCTGACTGCCGAAGAAATTCACCCGCCTTTTCCCTGACGAAGTGGTTCGGATCCAAAAGCAGTCGACACAACGCCAGAGAGGCAGGGGCTTCAGCAAACTGTGCCAGTGCCCGGGCTGCATTCAATCGTATATCCGGATCTTCATCATCAAGTGAGCGATTCAAATCGACAATCAGTTGCTTCGACAAAGCACCAAGATTCGTACCTTCACCTCGAGAATCTGCCAGCGCTCTAACAACCCGACGCTTTTCCGCTTTATCACCCTTGTAATACTGTTGGTGAATATATTGATGAGCTCGTGAACTGTCGACCTTAAGCAGGGTTCTGAAACCAAGATCCTGGAGATGATCATAGTCTGATTCTGTTATGAAACTGATGAGTGGATCTACAACTGAATGAGAAGCGATTTCGCCAAGTGCAATAATTGCCTCACTCTGTACTTCCCAGCAAGGATTTGATTCAGCCTCATCGCTGTATACTTCAAGTTCCGGATAACCATCGTTGCGAATACAGTCAACCAGCGGATCCACAACCCGGGCAACGCCAATTTTACCGAGGGCTTTCGTGGCCTCAATCCTAGCTTCTCCAACCGGATCATGGGTGATAATTTCCACCAGATCTTCTACACAAGAGTCGACCTCAAGCTCTCCCAGCGCATAGGCACTGTCAATCCGAACATCAGCATCCGGATCATGGAGAAGCTCTTTCAGAGTCGATGTCGCGAGTACATCCTTGAGATGCAGACGCCTCAGACCGTTGACAGCAATACATCTAACCAGAGAGTCCTCTCGTCTGCACCAGCCAGGTAATCTTTCGACTACGACTGATTCCAACTCGGAGAACTTAGACAATATCTCTCCTTTTAAACGACATCTGAGACAAATCCTTCTTAAAAGGTGATTCACCCAAACGCCTTACCTTGCCGTTTGCGACTTTGTACCTGTAGTTCAATGTAAACGGATCAGGCACTCTTGGTGTAATGCTGTTCGCAGGTGAATCAAGCTTAAGAAAGTCCGTATAGACCACGCCTTTTTTTGTTGCAGGCGTTACGATGGCCAGGGCTGTAAATTGCCCGCTTACCAGTTTGATATGACCACGTTTCATCAACCCTGAGAATTTCATGTCATCTGATTTCACGCCGAGATTGAAATCCGTCTGCACAGGTACACGGACAGATTCCACGGTAACCAGATCACCGGATTCCACTCCCCGTTTTTTGGCATCATCCGGATGAATCTCCAGAAAGTTCATCGGCCATCGTTGCTGGGTATAGGGTCTGCGTTCGTAATCATCAAATCCTGACTCCCAGATCTCGTTGATTCGACCACTTGAAACCCAGAGCTCATCATCTTTTGGTTTCATGAATTCGTAGAAATCACTCCATTCACTCCATGGCGATTTAATCAGATTGAGCTTGCCACTATGAGATTTGAATGCCATAAGCTGTTTGTTAGCAACCGATACCCCTTCAGGACCCGTATCAGGTATATCTTTGCGGTTATAATCATGGAGTCGTTTTGTCTCAATTATCTTGTCACCATCGAGTAACAAGGGTGCCTGCAGACCAGTTGTTCCAAAGCTTCTCAAGAATTCATGGGCTTTCATTCCCTTTCGCTGTGCGAGGGTTCTTATAACCTGATAGTCCTTTCTTGATCCCCTTGAAAACCTGGCACTTTCCTCGAAGACGTCATTGGAGTCCTTCCATTCATAACCCTCAAAGCCCATTTTCTTGGCGAACATGGCGACGATCTTCCAATCTGGTTTCGCATCGCCCGGGGCATCGTAGAACTTGGAATAGAGACGAATTCTTCTCTCGGAATTAGCCCTGGCAAAATCTTCTTCACCCCAGGTTGCAGCGGGTAGCACGATGTCCGCGTACTGATGTCCAATTGGGTTTCGCAGATAGATTTCCTGATTTGCTACAACCATACCGCCTGAATCGACTCGCTTCTTCAGGGTCTCAATGATCGTATCCTTATCGGAGCTGCGAATCTGATGAGGATTAAGTTTCGTATATTGTTTGAAGGCATCTTCGAGTGCCGCTGATCCAGCCATCGCCTGTATCCATGTGGTACCAACTACATAGGCAAAACGAACATGTCCAGCTTCGAGCCAACGATCCAGGTCCATACGATGACGTCTTCGACCAGGAACCTTATACGGTGATTTCATAGTCGGATACGGTCCACCGTTTACACCCCCTCGTTGGTGTCCGCCCAGTCTCGTAATCACCTGACCAGGTCTGCCACCACATCCGAGAATCGCACCAAGAGTACCGATTGATGCTGTATTCAAATAGTTGTTCGACCAGTAGTTACCTTTCTCGATACAAATGCTGGTTTTCACCCGAGTACCATTCGCCCTGGGTTTGGCCATCATCTCTGCAGCCTGATAGATCTTCTTCGGATCAATTCGCGCAATTCTTGCGGCGACTTCAGGAATAGACTCCTCCTGAGAGAGCATCCAGGCCTTCCAATCCTCGAATCCCTTAACCTGGAACTTGCCCCAGGTGGTTCGCCACTGCCACGGTGTATTTCTGGTACCCTGACCAAATCCAGAATCGGTCTCCCAGAAATTTGCGACCCACTTCTCAATAAACTCCTTGTCTTCCCAGCCGTTTTCAAGAATGACTCGCTGGATTGCCATCTGGACAACCGTGTCGGAACCCGGGTCCAGATCAATATGCAGACCACCGTGCTTTTCAGCAAAAGCGACACCTGTGGTTCGACGAGGATTGATCATAATCACTTTGGTGTTATTGCCGTTGATGCCTTTGAGGATCCAGTGATTCCACAGAACCGTTTTTGTCTCGTAAGGATCAGTACCTGATATCACCAGGCAATCTGCTATTGAGAAATCTTCGTGAGATGCGCTAAATATGTCATATCCCATGTCCACCCAGCCAGGAACAGAGTTCACTATCGCCGGATGATCATGGTGGGCAACTGATGGTGTATTAATACTCTTGAAAGCAAGCTTCGTCAGTGCATAGGTGTTTTCAAAGTATTGGTAACTAAAGTACTTCATCGCCCAGGCTGCTTCACCATGCTTCTTGATCACATGCTTGGAAACCTCAGCCATGATATCGAGAGCGAAATCCCAGGTAACAGGCATCAGAATATCGTTGATGCGAATCATCGGGTATTTCAGGCGATCCTGAGTCGGTTTACGCGGGTTGTAGATCTTTTGCGCGATACACCCACCACGAATACTGTGGCCACCCCCCGGGTTCACTGCCTTGGAATCCGGGTCCGCAATCACCGCAATGTTATAAAGCTTGCCGTCGGCTGTTGCCTGAGTGAACTGATTTGGCCCAACCCAGCCACCTTGCAGTGGTAACAGTGGGTAGTTTCTCTTCAGGGCATTTTCGTTTCTCTTCGGTCCTCCGTGTGGACCACTCGCTGGCCACCTGTAAACCTTGTAGCCGCAGGCCATTACGCAATAGTCACAGCAAGTGGTAAAGACCTCTGCATCCTTTGGCGGCAGAGGGATCTTATCTTCAGGCTGATAAAATGGAGTTGAATTCTGGCTCATGGCAGTTTTCTCCTTATGACTTTAAGTTGTCGTAGCGACCATAGATCAAACCGATCAAACCAGTGGCGTAGATATCGTCTCCGTCGAGTTCGAGCAGCACCTGAGGTAGGCTCTCAGTCGCATGGCCAGAAATAATGATGCCGTGCCGTGTCAGATCAAATGTTGACTGATGGAACGGACAAGGTCCCAGGACCTTCTCAGCTGACACATAGGTTGTACTCATGTCGCCACCCATGTGCGTACACATGGTGTTGAAAGCAACCACGTCCATATCATCCCCGATTCCCCCTCCCGCAATATCACCCAGCTTCACCAGCAGACTCCTTGAGTTGCGCCCCTCGTCCGGGTAGTTGAAAGGTATCGGTTTGTTCTCCTTCAGATCAGACAACGAACCTATTCGCTGCCGCGGGTACTGAGCCATTTCCGCAGCCAGGGCTTTACCCTCCATGCCAGGAAGTGCAGGCAACAACACCGTGGTTGCAAGGACGCCCGTCCCAAGCAGGAAACTTCGACGCGTTACACAGTTGGTTGCGTCGTTACTCGATACTTCTTGCTCGAGCCCGCTCTCTTTAACAATTATTTCGTTGTCGTTATCGGTTGCCATAGAGATTGCCTTCTTGAGTGGACAGGTACATGTCGAGCCCTGCACTTTTTGCTTCACTTTGGGTTAATGTGGCGGCATCCGGAACCGGTTCATATTGTGGAACCTTGGGAATCGCCATAATGATTTCATCGCCGCTGATTTCTTCAAGAAAAACGACTAATGCCTCTTTTTCGCTATCTGTCAGCCCTAACGGCTTGAGGATTTTCGTTTTATTGCCCTTAAGTTCTGTGAACTCGTTTTCACCACCACCATCGTTATAGAAATCGACAACTTCCTCTAGCGTGTAGAACTGCCCGGCATGCATATAAGGTGCTGTATACTTCAGGTATCGTAGTGGTTGCACTCTGAACTTACCCAGGTCTTTGGGACGTTTAGTATCAAAGTACAGCCCCAGGTCATCCTTGAAATCCCGGTAATAATCCTCATGAACTCCCTTCGCATATAGTTCAAATCGGTAGGTGATGGTATTCATCCCCATCTCTTCCCATTCAAACGGTCGCGGTACACCCAGGTTGTAGTATTTCTCATCCGTCAGCATTGGTCCGTTGTGACATTCGATACAGTTTGCCTTACCTTGAAAAAGGGTCAGACCTTGCTGTGCTTGTTCAGATAACGCCTCTTTATCTCCACCCAGGAACTTGTCCAGAGGTGAGTTTTTCTGGGTCAGCATCTCTCTTTCGAAGGTGGCAATTGCATACCACGCATCATTGAGAATCGGACGCTCAGTGCCAAATACGTCTTTAAATTTCCTGACATAATAGGGCGTCTGTCTGAGTCGTTGCTCCATAACATCCCGTTCGCCATTTCCGGAAATCCCACCAGTTGCTGCGCCCTTGGCCTGACGTTCAAGGCTTGTTGCACTGCCAGTCCAGAACAATTTATTGAGGTAACCGGTATTAACCACCGTATGGCAGTTTCGCCAGTGCACAACGCCAGGATATCCTCTGCAAATCGGGTCGTTAAAACCCCAGCCCTGTTTCGGATCATGACAATCTGAACAGGCAAGACTGGCATCTCCGGTCAGCTTTGGATCGAAATACAGCAGTTTCCCAAGTTCAGCTTTTTCCCTTGTAATCGGGTTATCCGGTGGTGCCGGTACGGGACCAAGAGCTGCAAGTGGTGGATCAAAGTCAGAGTCCCCTTCGGCAAACACCGGTTGGGATCCAAAGCTCACGCCAAGTAACAGAACGACCTGACAGATTTGTAGTGTCTTATTCATCATACTAGTCGCCTCTAAGTTAGTTTTTAGTCTCAAGCCAGTTTGGTATCGCCTCGTAATCCTGTGGAATCGCCATCCTCTCCACAGTTACAGGCGTCTCACTACTCAATGCCTCGAGAAAAGCAACAAGGTTTGATTTCTCTTTCTTTGACAGTCCAAGTGGTTCAATTTCAACCGGCATAACGTCTTCGTGGTTGCCGCCTCCCTGGTCGTAGTACTCGACTACTTCCTTGAGCGTTGCCAGAGCGCCGTTGTGCATATAAGGGGCTGTGTATTTGAGCTCACGCAATGTCGGCGTGATGAATTTACCAACGTCGGCATAATCCCGACTCACCATGAAATATCCAACATCTCGTCGCCACGCGTCGACGTTAGGTACACCGTAGGTATGCAGGACTGACCGGTACGTGAGGTGTTTAACCGAGTTCTTGAAGATGTCCAGGTTCTCTGGAATTCCCGTATTGTGCGGTTTTCCATCAGAGAAATAGCCGCCATTGTGGCATTGGATGCATCCGGCCTTTCCTTCAAATAAAGCCTGCCCTGCCTTTGCATTACGCGACATGCTGCCCTGGTCGAAGGGTGCATCATGGGAGACCAGGGTTTCCATAAAAGCAACCAGGGCATTTCTGGCTTTGCCAGAACTACATTCGCCGCCAAAATTCACTGCACACATCTCAACATAGACCGGATCCTGTTTCATGCGTTCATGCATGATTCTCATATCCATGTTCATGATAGTGGTTTCAGTGATCTGATCCCGGGTAACATCATTCAGGTTGGAACCCATGCGACCATCCCATCCCCAGCCAGTATCAGCAAAGTCTTCTTTATATCTTGCATTGATAAGCGAAGGAGAATTTCTAAAGTAGTCTGTTCCCGGGTAGGCTTCAGAGAGAACTCGACCATCCCCAAAGCCCTTCTCCGGGTCATGGCAGGTTGCACACGAAATAGCGCCATCGCCGCTTACTCTTGCATCGAAGAACAGCCGCTTGCCCATTTCCACCTTGCCTTCAGCAGGTACTTTTTTTACGGACAAAGGACCAATCGCGGGATATTCTTCCGCGTAGACAAAGAATCCCGGCAGCGACAGGACTAACAGTGCTGCAAAGCAGATCCGAACCACTCTGGGTCTGGTGATCATTCTCCCCTCCAGGTTCAATTACTTTGGAAGTTGAAGTTAGCCTCGACGTTTCCGCTGGCCGTTATTGTAATATCTGATTCCTGCACACCCAGGCTTGGGTGCCAGGCTTTCAGCTTGTAGGTACCAGGTGGAATATCTTCAATACTGAAGCTTCCTGATTCATCCACCACAACAGCGTAGGGATGTTCTGGTGCCATCATAAATCCAAACATGAAGTTATGAGCTTCACAGTTGATGGAAAGATAAGGAGAACGACGCGGCTTGATTGTCTTCTCAATGTCACCTGGGTCTGGCTGACCGAAATTAAACATTGTTCGTTTGACAACGCGGCCTTTCTCAACGCCAATCATTTCCCGCGTGTTGATATTGTGCAGCACACCTTCATCACCATTTCTGATGACGATAGGACCCCGCTTGACGACCTGCGCCCAGGGTTTAAATCTGCAACCTTTCTGCATAATCATCTGATGCCCATCAGCAGGTTCCTGCCAGGCCTTCCCTGTGCTGACCTTATCCAGAAAGACGAATGCACCGCGCAGCGCACCATTCTCGACATCTATCCAGACGACTTCTCGATAACCTTCACCACAGACTTCCGGGTTTTTTGTGATCGCAATGCTTTCAACCGCAGTCTCTGGCAGGGCACCAGAATACGTCAACTTACCACTCACACTGCCACCATCTGATACGGCACCTTCCGTATATGCAGCGAATGTACTTGCCGCAAACATTGTCTGCACAAGCAGACCTGTCCATATCAGGAATTTTTCAAATTTCATGCTAATCATCCCTTAAGAGGTTTCACTGCCAGCTCTAATGTCATCTTCAAGCACCCTTGAATCTTGCGGCCGCTGGCTGTTTTTTTGTGTTCTATAAATGCCTGATGTCTCAAGCCGGACTAAATTCTATGCAGGATTCACACCAGTTTTTATTCACTTTCAAATCAATGAGTTACAAGAATTTGGTCAGAATAATCCGAGAATCTTGAACACATCGTTCAATGTCGTGATTCGTTCTGTTCAAGACTTCGGAGTTTTAAAACAAAGATCAGGAATATAACTGACTGCTGTTCCCGTACTGTCGAAAAAAGGCCCCGTCCGTTATCGAGTGGTGCCTTCTCGGTCTGATTCCTGGCGCTTCGGCATCGATTCAGAACTTGTAGTTAAAATCGAGTCGGATTCGATTGCCATCCTCTTTCGAAACAGCGGTTGCACTGTCCTCTTCGATTGCGTCGACTATATAGGCTCTGAAAATCAGGTTCATGTTCTTCGCAAGACCGTAACCGACTCTGAATTCATGACCTTTGATATTACTTGCACGGGCTTCCACTGCGGATCCAAATCGAACCCAGTCATCCTGGGCAAACGAAGAATTAACCGCGAAGGTCTCCATATGCATATAGTAGTAGGCAAATAACCAGGACTGGGGACTGGTGCCGCCGTAGGCGCCGGAGACGACATAACCGGTGTCCTGATCATGGTGATACGCCGTGAACGCATTCGAGTCAGAAGCCGAGTAGCCCTCATTGTTGTGATAGTAGTCCACGCCCAATTTGTACTTGTCGAATTTAAGCTGCCCGTTGACTGAAAAGATACTGTAGTCACGCATACCGTTGGATTTCTGATAGGAGCCCGCGTCAGCATCGCCGGTTTCGGCATCAAAACCGACCCATCCCATCGCTCCTGAAAACTTCGAGGATCCCAGGTCGCCCTTCAGAGTAACCTGCAGCGTCCCGAGATTACCTGAAAATTCCTGCATGCCTGCCGGTAGCGTGTAGTAACCTGCATTCAGGCCAAATGATCCACCCCCAAACGTGTATCCGATACCAATCGGTGTCACATCATCGTCGAACAACATTTCATTCTGTTTCCAGAATGCTATACCTGAACGACCCGCGGTGACTGCTGCACCCCCCGTTTTGTATTTAAAGTACCACTTGTCAAGATTGAAGTCCGCATCACCCGTATCGTTGTCATCAAAGTCAACCAATGTGATATGTGGGGACTGATGGCTATCATCTGATCCTGATCTCAGTCTTAAGCCAATTTCAATATCGTCTCTTGGTGTAAAGGTCAGCCCAACTCGAGCCCTGGCTCGAAGCCGATCCCGATCATCACGATCCGTGCCATTTGATTTCTGAGAGTCTGTATCAGACTCTAGTCTAAGCCTGAAATCACCATAGATTTTCACATCATCGGTCAAAGACAAAGCAAGACTTTGCTGGCTCAGTAATGTGGTGATAAGAATTGCAAAACATATTCCGATGAGTTTACGCATTAGGCTTCTCCTTAAGTGTGTCGCTTTCCACCTCAATAAGCCTAGCAGTAATTGGGCCAATTGGTGTTTGGCTTCAGAGGTAACATAATGACTCTTTTTTTAAGGCAGATTGACATTTTCAACCCGCTGGATTAACAGGATTAGTCTTGTCGGGTTCCTGGTCCGGCAGTAGAAAAATCAATCATTTAGGAAGGAATCGCGCCATCCGTTCGCCCCTTGTTCCCCGCGTGGTAAGCACAGGATCCGCAAGCAGGACTCAATGCAGATCAGGTCGTTCCGGCATGAACAGTCCGTTCAACTCAGTGGTCTATCCTGTTCAAGTGAGGTCGGTAAAAGCGCAAGTGATGACATTTGTCTGATATCACGCCGAATGCTAATCAACCAATGTGTTAACTAGTGCATCTAGAAGTTCGACTTGTTTCTCACCTGCATTCAACGCAGGGATATATTGAAAACTCTTTCCACCTGATGACAAAAAGGTCTGCCTGGCTTCAACATCAATTTCCTGCAATGTTTCGAGGCAGTCAGCAGCAAATCCCGGACAGACAACTGTCACCGATTTAACGCCTTCACCAGCAATCTGCCGTAGAGTCTCATCAGTATAAGGCTGAAGCCACGGTTGACTACCTCGCCTCGACTGGAAGGTTATCGTCCACTCATGAGATTCAAGCCGAAGTTCGCTGGCAATCAGTTCGGCACTTTGCTGACACTGAGCCAAATATGGATCTTTGCTGTTTTTAACGATTGGCAGACCGTGAAAAGAAATCAGTAGTCGTTCGCTGCGACCGTTCGATTCCCACTCTCTGCTTATCGATTCTGCAACCGCCCGTATGTATATTGGGTGATCATGGTAGCTCCGCACGTATCTGAGCTCCGCTGAATGTTGACACCCCACTAATGCGGCTGAGACACGATCCATGGCTGCCGCTGTCGTGGTATCAGAGTACTGGGGAAACAAGGGGACAACTAACAGTCGTTCTACCTGCTCTTTGAGGAGTCGACCAACAACTGTCGAAATGCCTGGCTTACCATAGGTCATGGCTGCTTCTACAATAACGCCGTTGTTGTATTCCTGCTTCAGCCTGTTGATAAGTTCCGCGGATACCATTCGAATCGGGGAATCTTTTCCCCAGATGGCCTTATAGCTGAGCCGAAGTTCCTTCGGTCGATTCGGGAGAATGAGCAGGCGAAGAACAAACCACCAGACCAGCCTTGGCCCAGTGATTACCCTTGGATCACTTAGAAATTCCTTCAGGTAGCGGCGAATAGCAGCTTCAGTTGGTTCGTCAGGCGTACCAATGTTAACTAATATGACTGCCGTCCTGTGATCTAAAATCAACGGTCTCCCTATATACCGCCAACCTGAGTCAAAGTCGGTTATTCACTTGCCACCTTCGCAGCACCGTTAAAGAAAAGCTGCAGGCTCTGGTTGTATCGGAAGAATGCATCAATATGCAGCTGATCCGGTCCATCAACAATCATGGGCTCATCAGGAAAAGTCAGGAAATTGAGGGTATGCTCCAGATCGGGACGCCCATTTAAGATGATATTGTCGATCATCTCCCGCCAGGTTTCGAGCGTCGCCGTAATGGTAAAATGCTCTGGCGCAGCTTCTTCGATGCTCTTCAGACTTCGAACTGAGTCGACACCATAAGACTTGAACTTCACTTCGATGAGTTCCTGATCCTCTGGTTCTTCCAGCTGAACCACCATCGTGCAATCAATCGCCCCAAGGGGTTCGAACAAACCCCGCTGCTCGCTCATCACATCCGCCAGTGCACCGAACCATTCTTCGGAAGGAAAGGTCGTTGAATCAGCCATACAAAACCTCCTGCCTCCTACGCCGCTATCCCAAGGTCTGGTATCTCTAGGGGAATGGTGACGCGCGATTCCCTATCCAACCCAGCGATCTTCAGGCGACTGAGGTATTCCTTAACCTGTTTCTGGTAAATAAACGCCATCCTTGCCATCCCAAGCTCTATATTTTCAATACCTCCGCCAGCAAGAATCGCTCTTGGCTCCGATGTCTGTGGCTCAATAGTCAGGGAGAAGATAGCCTGTTCGCCCAGGTCAAGAATCTTGTGTATTTCTTTCTCCCTTTCCGGATGTCTTTCGAGTAAGTACTGCAGGTGTTTTACGCCATATGCAACGTGTCGTGCCTCGTCCTGCATACACATTCGGAATATTGTCTTTTCTACTTCAGTTGGAGCCAGGAACTCACCCTGTCTGAAGAGTGTGAGTACAAAACCCTCACCAAAGATATGCATGAGTGCACTCGCCGTTGTGTAGTCATTGGCAGTAAGAATTGCACCCAGCAATTCCTCATTACCCGGTGAAGCACTTAGCAGACCACCACCGTTGGCCAGTGCTCGCTTTCGGAACACATCAAGATGACGCGCTTCATCCATAATCTGAGTGGCAAGAAAGAGTTTTACTTCATGGAAGTCATGATTAATCCGATGCAACCACTGGGCTGGCATGTCACCCGCCACGAATTCAACCTCCGTTAATCCTGTACACATCTGACAAACAGATTTTTCAATATCATCAGGCAGTTTTTCCAGTTTGTCCCAGGGGATATCAGTGACCGAGTTCCACTGACGTACGACGGCCTCATCGTAAAGCGCACCTGCATTTTCAGCCCAGACTTCGGACATCTCGTTAAGAAAGTACTGATCCAGACCCGGCGTTTCTTCAGGGACAAAGCAGCCACGCGGCGCCATGCTGCCATGACTTGAACCATGTTCCGGGACCTTCGCGTAATGACCTTTCTCAATGTCAGTGATTCGCAGACCGTCTGCGCTGCGCTCTACTTCCTGTCCCCATCCTTCTGGATTAGAATCCATCCATCCAAGGTCAAAATTGCCCATGGCCATCTGGCGCATGCCATCTATTCCTTTTTCTACTGTTTCAGAGTACTTGGTCATCTTCATCATCCTCAAAATCGAGCGTTAAACTATCCGGAACTTACCACAGTTTACCTCATCTCTACAAAAAACGTCCGGCGATGCTTCAGCAAACTTATTCAGCAAAATCCGGTACCCCTGGTGAAAACGACGTGGCAGCTACAGTCCTGCCGTAGGATAGACAGGCCTCCGATTCATGTGAAGTATTCGATCGATGCCGAAGCGATCTCAGAGCTAATTTCGTGCCGATTTATATACAGGTAGTCGACGAGATTCCCACCTAGATGCCCACCTAAGGTGCCAGTCGGCCAATTGTCCATCCTTCATTGGCTTCAGGTGAGTACTGAAACCTGTCATGCAATCGATAGTCTGCACCCTGCCAGAATTCCCATTGCCCAGGCTCAACCTTGAATCCGCCCCAGAATGAAGGCAAGGGTATTTCTCCCTCCGTGTATTTCTTCTGCAGACGCATAAATTCATTCTCTAGAACGGCCCGGGTTTCAAGTTTCCTGCTCTGAGCAGACGCCCAGGCCGCTAACTGACTTTCTCTGGGCCGACTGACAAAGTACTTGAGAACCGCCGGGATACCCAACTTTTTGGCATCGCCCTCGATTGTGACCTGGCGATTTAACTCAAGCCATGCGAAGTGCAGGCAGACAGCACTGTTATTAGCAATTTCCTCTGCTTTCCGGCTTTCAAGATTGGTAAAGAAAACAAAGCCGGATGTATCGAACTGCTTTAGGAGCACCGTTCTCTGAGATGGGTTGCCATCTTGACCCACTGTGGCAAGACACATGGCCGTGGGATCCTGAACTTCAGCGCGAACTGCCTCCTGCATCCATTTCTGGAACTGATCAAAGGGAGAATCAGCCATATCTTCGAGCAATAACGGGCCGCTGCTATACTCTCGGCGCATTGAATCAAGATCCACAATTCTGACTCATCAATTAAAAGAGGGCTCATCCTAGCATTCTGGCCTTCAGCGACGCCACGTAAATACGTTTTGAATCAGGTCAATCTGATCTGACGCGAGAAATGGCAGTGATCTTAGTGGCACTGATCATGTATATTTGACCAATCGAGTAGGCGGGAGACCTGTTATGGATCTTAACTTTAGTTCTGAATACGAGACGTTCAGGGATGAAGTTCGTGAATTTCTTGAAAACAATCGTGATAAAGCACCCAGGGGCCGAGATACGGGCAAACCAGGCGAGGCTGCTATCGCCTGGCAGGGTTTACTGATCGAACAGGGATATGCTGCTCGAACCATTCCAAAGGAATTCGGTGGCTATGGAGCCGAAATGGATATTCTCAAATCTCACATAATCGCAGAAGAATTTGCCAAAGCCGCTGTACCGCCAGGACACAGTGGCGATTATCGACTGGTTCCCACCCTGCTTGAACTGGGAACCGAGGAGCAGAAACAGCAATTTATCGGCCCGACTATCAGGGGCGAGATGAGCTGGTGTCAGGGCTATTCAGAACCGGGATCGGGATCTGATCTCGCGTCTCTTTCAACAAAGGCACACGTTGATGGCGATGATTTCGTTATCAACGGGCAGAAAATCTGGACATCAGGCGCTCAATACGCTGACTGGATATTCTGTCTTGTTCGCACAGAGCCTGATGCACCAAAACATCAGGGCATCAGTTATCTGTTATTCCCGATGAACACACCTGGAATTGAAGTCAGACCCCTGGTAACCATGACGGGTGATGCGACCTTCAATGAGGTGTTTTTTACCGATGTTCGCGTTCCGACCAGTCAGATAGTCGGTGGTCGAGGAGAGGGTTGGTTCGTCGCAAATGCAACCCTGAAGCACGAAAGGGGAGGTCTGGGAGATCCAAACCAGGCAGAAAACCGCTTCCGAACAATCCTGGACATGATGAATCGCGAAACCATCGATGGCAGCCGTCTGATGGATCAGCCGGTTTTCCGTGACAGACTGCTTAAGTTGCAGGCCAGACTGCTTTCGATGAAATTCAATGGTATGCGAATTTTAAGTTCAACACTCAAAGGCGAAGATGCCGGGCTTGCTCGCTGGATTGTCAAACTCCAGGGATGTGAACTCAATCATCAAATGGCTGCCATGGCCATTGATATTCTCGGTGAAGGCGGGATTTTGTACGACGACAGTCCATACCTGCGCCATGGAGGAATGTGGCAGCGATCTTTTATGCTCGATCTGGGCTTGATCATTGGTGGTGGAACAGCACAGATACAGAAAAATATGATTGGTGAAAGGGCGTTGGGTTTACCCAAAGAACCCAAAAAAGAAGACGCGGTCTAGGAGGTTTCATCATGGATTTTGCACTAAGTGAAGAGCAACGCATGCTGCAGGAAAGTGTTTCCAGACTCCTGGAAGCAGAATGCCCACTGGAGAAGGTTCGAGAAATAGCAGTATCAGATCAGAGTCACTCGGCAGAGATTCACCAGCAACTGACTGAGCTGGGCATATCTGGAATACTCATTCCGGAAGATTTCGGCGGAGTGGGTCTCAGTTTTTTAGACGCCGCATTAGTTGCCGAATCTCTCGGTAATGCAGTCACGCCGGCCCCCTTTGTTTCATCGTCAGTTATGGCACCTGTTGCCTTGTTAGCCGCAGGTAACGATGCGCAGAAGGAAAAATGGTTACCTCAGATTGCTTTAGGCAAGATTGTTATTGGCGTTGGGGTTACAGAACAAATAAGTAACCGGGAAAACAGCGGTATTAAGTTGACCGACAAGGGGCTAACCGGAACCGCCATGTTTGTGATCGAAGGTATGAGTGCTGACATGTTAATCCTCGCTGATGACTCAGGTTCTCTTCATCTGGTCGATGCACTGGCAGAGGGTGTATCACGCCGTGAACTGAAAACCATCGACCGGACCAGATCAGTTGCCGAAGTGGTCCTGGACGGCGTTTCCGGTGAAGTTTTGCCGGGTTCAGAATCTGATACGGAACCACTCCTAGATACCATTGACGCAGGCCGTCTGATACTCGCAGCTGATTCTCTCGGCACTGCTCAGGTCATGCTAGACAAGGCGGTAGCCTATGCAAAAGAGCGCAAACAATTCAATCGCGTTATCGGCTCGTTCCAGGCAGTCAAGCACATGTGCTCAGAGATGGCTGCTGAACTCGAACCCTGTCGATCACTGGTCTGGTATGCGGCTCATGCAGCATCCACGATTCCAGACGAAGCCAGGATGATGACCTGCCATGCAAAAGCCCACTTATCGGAAGTTAGCCAATTCGTCGCGCGAACGGCAACAGAGGTTCACGGTGGGATGGGATTCACCGATCTTCTGGGTCTGCACTACTGGTTCAAGCGAATTGGTTTTAATCGGCAGCTTCTCGGTTCACCCGAGCTGATACGTGAAGAGGCAGCCAAAGTCCAGGGCTGGATCTAGAGATCCAGCCTATTTGACGCCATCCATCACACTTGACCAGTAATCCGGATTTAACTCTCTGAACCTGCTCTTACTATCAGGATCAGACAGGAGTCCAATGACTTCTGCATCGTTGTGCGCTCGTCCCGTAAATGATTCTGTTGTCTGAAGAGCCAGCAACACTGCGGCCTCAACATAGCTGTCGCGAGGCGGCAGACTCGGTCTCCCACCACTACCCTTCGCATCACGAGGTACTTGAGCAAACAGAAACCCAGGTGTCTCAATCGCACCCACTGGCTTGAGTGCATTGACGACGATATTCTTCTGTTTCAATTCGGCAGCAAATCCTTCTGTCATCGCTTCGATCGCTCTTTTGGTACCACCGTAGGGGCTGCCACCGCCAGAAGCAGCGGACGATATGTTAATGATATTACCTCCCTGTTGTTCAATCATCGCGGGCAAAACCGCACGGGTACAATGAAAGGGACCATGTACATTAATCCGATACTGTAACTCCCAGTGCTTGGCTGTAATACTTGCGTTGCCACCAGGTGGTTGTATTGCGGCGTTATTCATCAGGATATCAATACGGCCCCAATGATCCATGACCTGTTTGACCATTGCATCGATTGATGCTGGGTCTCCCACATTACAAACGACAGGTAAGGCCTCACCACCTGCCTCTTCAATGACCGTGACGGTATGAAATATCGTCCCTGGCAGTCGAGGATCCTGCTCTTCAACCGTTCTTGCAGCAACCACCACCCTGGCACCCTCGTTAGCGAATCCCTCGGCGCAATATTCTCCCAAACCCCGGCTCGCGCCTGTGACAATTGCGACTTTACCTTCCAGTCGTCCAGCCATTGTTAATTTCCTCTTATCAAAGATGATCCAGTATCTCACTACCACTAAAGACTAATCCATGCCCAGGATACACAGTTTTCGGATTCAACCTTTGCAGTTTCTTCAGTGTACGACGAATATCCAACGGATTATCATAAATTGCGGGATGAACCAGGTGCCCCTTGCTACCACTGCCCAGTAAGGTATCACCGCTGACCAGACTTCGACTTGGACGGTGAAAGAAACAGATGCTATCCCAGCTGTGACCCGGTGTGTGGACCACTTCCCAATTAGGAAATCCCTGGAGCCTCTTCCCGTCGGTGAGTCGCTGTTGCGGAAGCACATAGCGCTGCGCTGCTTCATCAAGGTGATGATTGTGAATATGCTGGTAGCGTGAATGCCTCTCTGGATTGAGATACATTCTTCGGCTCCTTTCCCTGAATGCCTCGCGCATTGTGGTCGCTATTCTCACCACGGGACCAAGGGGATTTTCATACAGCTTCAGGCTCGGTCGCTTTGACGCGTAAGGGATCGCCGAAATCGCCCGGCAGGATCTGGCCAATGCAATCACGCCGCCAATATGATCCGGATCATCGTGAGTACAGACCACCAACTCAATCTTATCAATCGACAAACCGAGATCTTCCTGAATATGTTTAAGCACAAACCCGTCATATCGCATTGCCACGTCCACAACAAACATCGACCCGTCTTCTTCAACAACATAGGTATTGGAATACAAGGTTTTGATTTTGTGAATCTGCATCTTTGTGCTCGGTAATCCGAGTATTGAACTGTGATTCTGGCAATGACTTCAGGAAGCTGGACTTTACCACCCTCTATACAGATCCGGTACCGGTAAGCAGTTCGCAGGCAGGAGCCGCAAAGCTGTCTGAACGAATGGAGCACGGGGATGTGTGGAACGAGCAAGCGAAAAGAGAAACCTGGGGTCGGAACGTCGTAAGAGCACCTCATCTGAGCAATTAAGCAAGCGCCATTCAGATAAGGCCTGCGTTGAATATTCTTGCCACCTGTAATAAGTTTTCCAGTAACATCATTGCTATCCAACCTTTTGACAATCTCGCAATCCCGTATCAGGAGACTAATATGCTTGAACGAACTGATCGCCTGGCTCTCGCCGTACCATCCGCCGACAGAGCAATTGAAACCTATCAGCAGATCTTCAACTGTGAGGTTGTCGGTGACCAGCAAGATAAGGAGGTCGGGGCTCGCCGGGTAACACTGCAATGGGGGCAGGATCAGCTAGAGCTGATGGAACCCCTCGGACCAGGGCCTGTCTATGACTTCCTCAAACAGGAACGCAGTGGGGTATTCGCCGGGGGATTTGCACTGGCGGATCCTGCATCACTGGCGGCACGATTCGAAGAAAAAGGCGTGAGAGTTCATGAGCAGGAACAAGACAGATATGTGGTTTTCCCGGCTGACTTTCACGGTTTCGGCATTATTTTGTCGAAAACAACTGATCGAGATCGAGTCGGACTCAATGACAGGATCTGGCAGATAACCTATGCCATGCCTCACCTGGATGAAGCTCTGGATGAATGTACTGAACTTCTCGGCTTGAGCAGTAAGTACACCAACAAATACATAAGTGAGCAGTTCGGCTACGACGGCGCGATCACCTGGTTTGACGCCAGGGATGGTGGACTTCTGGACAGCCTTGAATATCTTGAGCCAAACGATCCTGACAAGGCTGTGGCTCGATTTGTGAAGCGAAACGGTTCGGGAATCTATATGGCGAGTATCGAAACCAATGATATCCCGCAGATCAAAGAGCGGGTCGAGAGTGCGGGTCCGGGATGGACAGGCACCTCATTCGGCGGTTTCATTCATCCACGTCGACTTCACGGCCTCCTGATTGGCCTTGTGACCTATGAGAACTGGAACAAGAATCGACCACTGCCGTAGCAATGCTCGACCTGGTTTCCCAACCGACTAATCCGGCAAACCCAGAACTCGTTTCGCGATAATATTGAGCTGAACTTCATTTGACCCGCCGGCAATGGACGCGGCTTTAGATCCCAGCCATGCACGAGTAACCTCAAGTTCATCAGCGTTGAAAGTCTCACCCTCCCAGCCCAGCGATTGAGATCCCCTGGCCTTCAACTGGAGTTCCAATTGCTCCTTGGCAAGATCGGCACCACGAAGTTTGAAGATTGAAGTCGCAGCCCCGGGAGTACCACCTTCAGATTCCGCGACTGTCCGATTCTGAGTCAGGCTGAAAGCCCGGGTGTTCATTCGATTTCTAAGGATTTCATCACGCAACTGCGGGTCACTCAGTTTTCCGTCTGTCAAACCAAGACATTCGACGGCCACCTCACGCAACGATGGCCCTGATGATTGCCTGCCCCGCCCGGTCGCCGCTTCCGCCAGCGTCTGGATGCCAGATCGCTCGTGCTGGAGCAGTCGCTTGGCGACGGTCCAGCCACGGTTAACCTGATGAACGAGATCGTCTTTTGGCACCACCACATCATCAAAGAAAGTTTCACAAAAAGGAGACGCGCCGCTGATAAGCTGAATCGGCTTTACAGTGACACCAGGAGAACCCATGGAGAACAGAAGAAAACTGATCCCCTCATGTTTCGGCGCCTGGGGATCAGTCCTTGTCAGGCAGAAAATCCAGTCGGCAAGATCGGCACCGGACGTCCAGATCTTCTGACCATTAACAAGAAAATGGTCTCCCTGATCTTCCGCCTTGGTCTGCAAACTCGCCAGGTCAGAGCCGGATCCCGGTTCGCTGTAACCCTGGCACCATCGTATTTCGCCACTCGCTATTTTCGGAAGATGACGTGCCTTCTGATCATCGTTACCATACTCAAGCAATGTTGGGCCAATCATGGCCACACCCATGCCAGCCAACGGTGTCCGCGCGTTAATCCGGGTCATCTCCTCCAGTAAGACGACATACTCGTCCATGCTCAGTCCTGCACCACCATATTCAACCGGCCAGTTTGGAACGGTCCAACCCTTCTCAGCCATTCGATCAAGCCAGACGTAGGAATCCGGGTTTGGACTGCGATGTTTCGATCCGCCATGAACCTCCTCTTCTACGACCATTGGTATTCGCATACTCTGCGGACAGTTTTCTTCAAGCCAGGCTCTCGTTTCCTCTCTGAACTGTTCAAGCTTTGCCATACCATTCCCTGAGTTTTTGGATTTGGGACAGTTTGCCTTTCATCCTTGAAAGAATAAAGCTGTTACGGGGAATACCTGCCTGGCACCTTGGCAATCCTTTCTTCAGCTCCTGGAACTCCTGCTCACTGATCGCACCTTGATTTAATAATTTCACCAGCTTCTCAATCTCGGTCGCGACACTGCTTTCTGACACTGAGACACCCTGTCTCAATTCTGATGATCTGAACCTGAACGAGGACAGAATCGATAGAAGACTCTGGTGGCTATTGATATTAATCAATCCTACAGCACGCTTATCTCGTTAGAATCCTGGTAACAATATGAAAATCCTGCATGTAGAATGTTCTCATGGCAGTGATTTAATCACCCAGAATCCCTACCACGTTTACGGAGTGCGGCGAATAGCGTATGCAGGATCTTATTTCTCTGGTTCTAATCTGGATCTGCGTATTCCTGTCCTCCTGGTGTGCTAAACGTACTCACCTGACCTCTGTGCTTTTCTTTCTTTTCTTTGGCGCATTACTTGTGAACGTGGGTCTGCTGCCAGAAGAGAGCAGTTCCTTTATCGAGGTATTTTCCGAGATTGGCATTATCGTCATCATGTTTGCACTCGGATTCGAGGAAAGCACCAGTAAATTTCTGGAGAGCGTCAGAAGGAGCTGGGGAATTGCTTTGTTCGGTGCCATCGCACCATTCGTCACAGCCTACTCTCTAACCTATCTCTTCTGGCGTGATCCCAGCCTTTCCCTAATCTGTGGCCTTGCAATGACGGCCACTGCAGTTTCATTAACGATGGTTGTGCTTAAGAGCGAGGGATTACACTCATCGAGGGCTGCCACGGGGATTATGACCTCTGCCATCCTCGATGATATCGCTACACTGGCACTGGTTGCAGCGATTATTCCCATAGCAACTGGTGAGGCCACCTTAAGTCCGATTGGATTGTTTATGATTCTTGGCAAAGTCATATTATTTTTTGCATTGGTAGTGATTGTTAGTAATTGGATATTTCCCGGCGAAATTCGTACCGGACTCATGCAGCATATCCCGATAATCCGGCGTTACGGAATCCAGCACGTCCTGGCCTTCGACTATGGTCAGAAAACGACACTTACCATCCTGCTGGTTGCTTTGAGTTTCGGGCTGCTTGCTCATTACTTCGGTTTTCACCCCGCCGTTGGTGCCTACATGGCCGGGTTGATCATCAAGGAAGAGTACTTTCATCTGGGTGACATTGGGCCCGATCAGCAGAAAAATTATGAGAGTACAAAAAAGACTATCGATGACATTGCATTCACCTGGCTGGGTCCGGTCTTTTTTGTCGAGTTAGGAACCAAGCTGATATTCGACCTGAGCATCATCTTAACCGTCATGCCATACATCGTCATCCTTACGACGGCATTGTTTACGGCCCAGATAGCCTCCGCAGCTCTGGCAGCCCGTTATACAGGCAACTTCAAATGGTCCGAGAGCATGATGATTGGCTTTGGCATGCTAGGACGGGCTGAACTCGCATTTGTCGTGATGGATATTGCCTACGTGCAGTACCACATCATGTCGACCGAAGCGTTCTATACGTTAATGGGCGTTGCTTTTGGCCTGAATGTTTCGGTGCCAATCTGCATCAAACTCTGGAAACCTTTTTTTCAGTCTGAGGAAGACTCAAATTAAACTCATCACACATTGAGGACAGCAATCGAGACCGATCACACAGCACGAAAACAACGTCACCTCTAATTGACTCGCTCTGCCACCTGTTCACCATTTTGAAACAAGGTAAGTGACTGTGCCTGACCAGAATCCTCAGCACCTTTGTAGGTCCTGGCTTCAACTGACACAATTCTGACCCTCAGGTAACGGCGACCTTTTCCTTCTGACCAGCAATGAAGATGTTCCGAATACAAATGAAATCTCGCTCTGATTACGGGCTTATGTTACTCGTCAGAAGCCAAACACACCCACAGTGCAGGTATCTCAGTGTATAGTGATCGAAGCCAGGTAACCAATTGTGAGTCCCAGATCATGCAACGAATATTCATATCGATGTGGTTTTGTCTCATTTCAGTATTCACAGGCACAGCCTGTGATGCTGCCAGCGCACCTCAACCCATTCAGAATCCAATACCTGAAAAGATCAGAAAAGGAGACATTGTTGTAGAGGCTGTGAATTTTATCCGAGGCCCAAAGACCGTTGACGCTCGTCAGGGTCCGACCAAGCTCGATGGTATCGACACCCCCCTCGGAAGCAGTAACGCATACGCAAGACTCCAGTACATGCTGCCGATCCGAGATGGCAGTGGTCGATTGGTGGTGAGTGACCTGCGAGGAATCTTGTATATCACCGATCGACTGGGTGAGAATTTGGACGTATACCTGGACTTGCGAAAGGCAACTTCTGATCTGGGAAACGAGATATTTCCAAACGAAGCGGGCTTTCTTGGCTTTGCATTTCATCCGGACTTCGCAAAGAAAGATGCTCCTGGCTACGGAAAATTCTACACGGGTTACAGTGCGCGAATAGGCACTGGCACAGCGCAATACCTTGATGATGATGCTATCAGTCACTACAGCGTCATCCGTGAATGGACGGCTGAGAATCCGGCAGCCAACGCGTTTACGGGTCCATCGAGAGAGATATTCCGCGCAGGTCAATTTGCGCAGAATCACAACATAGGCACGATGTCATTCAATCCTTATGTAGACGAAGATTCAATCGACTACGGCAAGCTCTATGTCTGTCTTGGAGACGGCGGCAGTGCTTTCGATCCGAAGAATTATGGCCAGGGACTAAGCGAACCACTTGGCGCAATCTTGCGAATCGATCCACTCGGAGGTGACAGGAATCATGGTTACGGGATTCCGATGGACAATCCGTTCTTCGGAAGCCCGGACGTGGCCCAGGAGATCTGGGCTTACGGCTTACGCCATCCCCAACAGTTTTCTTTCGACATTGATGGTCGGATGTTTATCAACGACATTGGTCAAAATCATGTTGAAGAAGTGAATATTGGTATTGCCGGAGCTAACTATGGCTGGCGTGTCAGAGAAGGCACCTTCGCAACCGGATACGGCGTTGAAGGCGGCTATGCCGGGGCTTTATTTCCTCGACCTGCTGATGAACAGCCCTTTGTCTATCCTGTCGCACAGTATGATCATGACGAAGGAAATGCGATCAGCAGCGGATTCGTCTACCGGGGAAAGAGCATCAAAGAACTACGAGGCAAATACCTGTTCGCAGACGTTGTTCGAGGCAGAGTTTTCTATTTCACGGTGAAAGATATCGAACCGGGACATCCTGCCGAGCTCAGAGAATTACGGATCAAATTCGGTGGCAAAGAGCGCGAAATAATCGATGTGGCTGGTTATGAAAATACCTACGCACCGGCGACGAAACGTGCAGACCTGCGCCTTGGAATTGATGATGATGGCGAGATCTACCTGCTGACAAAGGGAGACGGCTGGATTCGCAAACTGATGCCATTGAACTGAGCAGGATTCAATCTACCTGTCACCAGCAACTGTTTCGCGTGACAAATGAACAAATTCTAACAATAATGATATGCTGCACTCCGAATCAAGTTGAATAGTATGAAGCACATTGGCTGGATATCACTAGCATCATGGCTCCTGACCTGGGCCCTGGGATTCATGGGATTAGGCAGATACCTTAACGAAGCGATCGAAGGTGTGGATCGCTCGATGATCCCCATCCTCCCATCAGCACTTTTCATCATCTCCCTGTTGGCAAGCATTATGTTGAGTATCTTGTGGGCACGTCAACCAGCGGCTGATCTGACAGAACAGCCCGGTCGAAGAAAATTTCTTTTGGGCTGGGCAGCAGTTACAGGCGGTGTGATCGGTGCTGCTGCAGCGACTGTATCCCGGTTCTCCGGCTGGGCAAGTACGACAGTGCCGGCACTGGGCGCACAAGTCACCACTACCGATCCGAATCCTCACGAATCGTGGAAAAACTCACATATTCGCCAGCTCCGGCCATTGGGTTCCACGGGATTCATGGTTTCAGACATCTCTGCCGGTTCGTCACTGTTTACATCGCATCCAGAGCCGGTTGAATTTATCGCCTCAGTGCTGGACCGGGGAGTCAACTATATCGATACGTCTCCAGACTATGCCGGTACGCGGGCTGAAACAGTGATTGGCAAAGCCATTGCCGGTCGTGACCGTGGGGGGCTGTTTCTGGCAACCAAGTGGTGTACGACTGCAGGTCACATCCGACAAGGTGAAAGTGTCGAAACCTATCTTGCTGCACTGGAAGGCAGCCTTGAACGTCTGGGTACTGACTATGTTGATCTTGTACATATTCATTCTTGTGATTCTGTAGATCGGTTATTGGATCCTAATGTCCACGAGGCATTTGAAATCGCCAAATCTCAAGGCAAAGCCAGATTCATGGGCGTTTCAACCCATACACCCAATCTTGAAGAGGTCGCAAATGCTGCCATCAATAGCAAGAAGTTCGATGTGATGATGCTCGCCTATCATCACGGTGCCTGGAAAAATCAGGTTGATATCATCGATCGCGCCGCGGCTGCTGGTATGGGTGTTGTTGCGATGAAGACCCTAAAAGGTGCAAAGCACAGAGGCATGGTTGAGTTCCGGGAAGAAGCGGATTCATACAGCCAGGCGGCTTTCAAATGGGTACTTGCCAATCCGTCAGTATCCTGTCTTGTAATCTCGTTTTCTAACACTCAACATATTGATGAATATCTCTACGCCTCAGGCAAACCGTTAGACAAGAGCGACATTGCTGTGCTCGACAAATATAACGAGCAGATCGCTGGTACTCACTGCTTTGCTCACTGCGGTGAATGCTTAAGTTCCTGTCCAGAGGCCGTGCCAATCAACGATATTCTTCGTCATCGGATGTACTTTGAGAATTATGGTGACCAGAAACAGGCAATCGAGTTGTATGCTGCCATTGGGAAGAACGCCTATACTTGCGCCACTTGCGCATCCCCCTGTCTCGACGCCTGCCCGGAGGGGATTCCAATCAGGAAG
>MPLZ02213605.1_pt1 | contig 58733 bp, 50 predicted proteins | sample 1617311 | NCBI WGS metagenome assembly MPLZ02 (sample SAMN05944806, study PRJNA350692) | marine metagenome | biome: marine; feature: ODZ; material: water; isolation source: 160 m water sample filtered on 0.2 um supor filter | place: Pacific Ocean | collected 2012-04-08 | depth 160m m | reverse complement strand
CATTCCCCATCTTTTTCCATTAAATACGCTTTATACTTCCTATACTTAGGTAGTATGTGTTGGCACACAGGGATGAAAATCCAACAACGAAAAGTGGGCAACAGCTCCTGGAACTGTCTTGCTGTCGCTAAACCAGTGGCAAGCTAAGATGGAACTCATCGCGGCTTTAAGATTATGAATCGTTCATTTTTAGTCTTTCTTTTTTTAATATGTCCTCTTTTTTCAACGGCATCTGAGTTCTCACAGGCTCAAGCGGACTTGCAACAAATGCCGGTTGTGGTATCCCCCCCGAACACTGACCAACCGACCATGGTCAATGTGGGCCTTTATCTGAGAGAAGTGACGCAGCTCGACGAAGGCAGCAATAGTTTCACGATAGAGGGTTATCTTGATTTGAAATGGGAGGATCGAAGACTCGCTTTTGATCAATCGGAGTCAGGGTTCGGAAAAAAGGTATTCCTTGAGGAGAATGCGCATTCGGAGCTAGCCCAGATCTGGTGGCCGGATATTCAGTTTGTTAACGCGATCGGGGCCAGTCAAATCGAAAATGAGGAGCTGATCATTTACGCCGATGGCGTCGTCGAGTATCAGGAGAGGTTTCGAGTGACTCTCGCCACTAATTTTAAGATGCGGCGATTCCCTTTTGATACTCAAACCCTGAAAATCGAGATCGAATCCTTTGCCTGGAGCAGTGAGTTTTTAATATTTCAAGTAATCGAAGATATAGTGGGTATTTCTGATGAATTTAATATCCCGGGCTGGAAGGTAATAAATATCGAGGCGCATATTGAATCAAAACAGGAGCCACGTGACCGTGCACCCTTTTCTGAATTTGTGACAGGCATCCAGGTCGAACGTGATCCTGGCTTTTTTGTTACCAAATTAATCTTTCCACTAACACTTATTATTATTCTAATTTCATCTACACTGTGGATCGCACCAAGCGAATTTGCTGGGCGTATTAGCGGCACCCTGGTTGGCTTACTAACATCTGCTGCCTTTGGTATTCAGATGGCCCGTTTCCTTCCAGCGCACGTACATGGAACATATCTTGATGCGCTGATCTTATGTTCATTCGTTTTCGCGGCACTCCTTGTTAGTATACATACGGCATCCCGGCACTATTTTGTCACAGACCGAGGTGATTTCTCATTGCGAATAGATACGGTATCGCGTTGGCTTTTTCCATTATTGTACTTAACAACCATCTTCGGTTTAGCGTGGATCTACCTTGCCTAGATTGTCGCGAGAGCGAAGAGGTACACAACAATACAAAGACCGTGCAATCCTAGAGGGTAGCTTTTCGAACTGTGTGGGTGTCTTACCGTGTAGGGTGTCAGTTAGTTCTTCGGCACATAATCTGTTCTATATATTGCGCCTCGCGGACAACAGCATGAATCTTGCCTGCTGCGGCACTGTCGCTAAAGCCTCAACAGTGCATGCTGGTCGCGGCGCACAACAGCGATCTTGAAGCCGCTTTGGATTGTGGTTTTCGTACGGCTTTTGTAGAGCGACCCTTCGAGCACGGCCCTGACCAGAGTACGGATCTGGTTGCCAGCGGTAATTATGATTTTATCGCATCAGATTTTGTAGATCTTGCCACTCAACTCAAGTGCTAAGCGTGATTGGCCAGATTTATTCTATTTAAGAAACTGTCGCGCTTTACCGCGGCACTGCAGAAGAGTTTTGCACCATGAGAACGAAAGATGTGACCCAGTAATCCTAATACTAAGCCACAACAATGAGATACAAAGAAGGCGAAATTCCGAAAGAGCAACTTGCAGTGCACGCAAGCGATGACATGCTACTGCTCACGGCCTTTATCGGCGTCTTGATTGGCATCGCTCTTACCGTACTGGGTCGCAAAGGCAAACAAATGTGGATGTGGGTGTGGGGTTTAGGGTTGGTTGCTTGCAGCTTTTATTTGGGCGTATCAATCGCATTTGACGTTCGGCTATTTGGTCACTTTTGAACGCTTACGTCATTGCAGTGAAAAAACCATGTTATCCCGTAGAACACCGGAATAAGTCGTTCTGCAGATCGTTACTGCCATTTCATCTGCGATTGAGAACAGGGCATTTTGAACAATTCGAGTGTGACTGGGTCGGATTTCATGATCTGATCAAATATTTTTCTTCCTGATGTGGCCTTATAGACTGTCCTATACGACAATTCAATATTCTTCGTTTCTCCACTAGCATGACCATGACCGACACCATAGACCGCCCAGCCAGCTTTGTTTATGACCAGGCACTGATCTGGGACAACCATGCGGGATTCGAGAGCCGTCCCGATGTCGACCTGTCCCAACTGAATCACTGGCGCGACAGTGGTGCCAGTTTTGTCTCCGTCAATGTGGGCTACGACGTAAGACCCTGGACCAATACCATCCACACACTGGCCCATGTCCGCCGCTGGATCATGGCCCGACCCAATGACTATCTGCTGGCCAGGAACACGGCCGATATTCTGCAGGCTCGATCTGATGGCCGTCTGGCCATAGCCTTCGATATCGAGGGCATGGAAGCCCTGGATGGAAATATCGATATGATCCAACTCTACTACGACCTTGGTGTGCGCCAAATGCTGTTTGCCTACAATCGTAACAACAGCGCCGGTGGCGGCTGTCACGATGAGGACACGGGCCTGACACCGTTTGGTCGATCAGTTGTAGAGGAAATGAATCGCGTCGGCATGCTGGTGGATTGCTCCCACAGCGCCTACCGCACCACAATGGACGCGATGGAACTGTCTGAATCACCGGTTACGTTTTCTCACTCAAACGCTAAAGCCCTCTGCGACCACCCGCGTAACATCACCGATGACCAGATCCGGGGTTGTGCAGCCACTGGTGGTGTGATCGGTATCAACGGGATCGGAAAGTTTCTGGGCGATTCGATTGAGCCGGAACATTATGTCGATCACATCGCGTACACCGCTGATCTTGTCGGTGCACAGCACGTCGGCGTTGCCCTGGACTACAGTGATGGAAGCGACGATCTGCAAGACGCCATAACCGGGCAATCACACTTCTGGCCGCCTCAGTGGTACGAAGGAAAGATGGAGTTCATGGCTCCCAACCGACTTATTGATGCGGTAGACATAATGGTACGCAGAAACTTCTCGAACGAAGACATTACGGGAATACTCGGCGGCAACTTTCTCGCACTTGCTCAGCGAGTTTGGTTGTAAATTCGACTGGCGATTGAAATCACCTCAGACAAAACCAGGGACCACCATGCCACAGTCAGAACTCATGCAAGGATTTCCGCCCAGTCCCGAAAACCAGGTCACAGCGGAGAACTGGCGAACATCACCTTTTAGCAGTTGGGCGTTTCGCAACATTCGCCAACTTCTACCAACGGCACCGATCCATGCCAGTCGGAACCATCAGTGGGAACTCTCTCGAACACCCAGGAATCTAACAGATCTGCCATTTCAAGATATCCAGGGCAAAGAAGTTACTCTGGGAAAATTTCTCATTGACAACGACGTAGACGGCTTTATCGTTTTACACGAAGGTGCTGTCGTTTTTGAACATTATGACCACGGCCTGCTGCCAAATTCCCCACACATTCTTTTTTCAGTTTCAAAATCAATGACAGCGATCCTGACCGGGATTTTAGTTGATAGAGGCTTTCTTGATCCCGACTCGCCGATTACAGAGTACATCCCTGAAGTCAATAGCTCTGCTTATGAAACTGCTACGGTGCGACATCTCCTGGATATGTCGGTCGGTATCTCATTCAACGAAGATTACGAGAATGAAGCCGGCGACTTCGCCCGCTACCGCATGGCAACAGGCTGGATTCCGCTAACCGAGCCAGGCGCCCCGGACAATCTACGATCATTTCTGCCCACTTTAAGAAAAGAGGGGGACCACGGAGTCGCATTTCATTATGTCTCTCCCAACACTGACCTTCTGGGATGGGTACTTGAACGTGCCAGCGGGCTTTCGTTTGCAGAACTTTTCAGCAGAGAAATCTGGCGACCTATGGGTGCCGAATTCGATGCTTACGTCAACGTCGATCGTTTGGGTGCATCGCGGTCCGCGGGCGGTATCTGCGTGACGCTGAGAGATTTTGGTCGTTTCGGACAGATGTGCCTGAACATGGGCCTTGGCAATGGGCAGTCAATCGTGCCGAACTGGTGGCTCAGGGATATTCGCCAAAATGGAAATCAGGCCGTATGGGATGCGGGCAACTTCGCAGAATTTATGCCGAACTGGCGATATCGGAGTAAGTGGTACATCTCTCCAACCGGGGTTTACGCCGGTCTGGGTGTATTCGGTCAGTTTCTCTATGTCTATCCTGCCACAGACGTGGTTATCGCACGGTTTTCTTCCCGGCCAAAAGCACTGGACCCCGCTGACAAGGATTCAAGCTACTTGGCTTACGAAGCGATCTGCACGTTGCTCAACCGTTGACTGCGCATTACTGTGTGCTCAGTCCCCGACCGGTAATTCCATCTCACCGAGGTCCCACCATATACCAGTCATGATCTGTAAGGCCTCGCGACTGACACTACCCAATAGATGTTCGTCAGCTGCGTGTTGGGAACAGCCGCTATAGGAATGCGGCACCCAGATTGTTGGCAGACCCAGAATCTCAGCAAATACATCGTTGGGCAATGTACCTCCTAAATTCGGGATCACTGCAACTTCCTTTCCAGTGGTGGCCCCGATGGATGCGATCACCCATTTCACCCAGGGATGATCCGGCTCCAGTCGGGTCGCTCTTGCTGCCTTGCCTTGCGCAGACAACTCCACGTTGCTAAACCCTCGTTGATCCAAAAACTCCCGCAATGCGGGTAATAACAGTTCAGGGTCTGTCGGCACCACAAAACGCACCTGACAGTGGGCGAAAGCCTTTGGAGGTATCGCATTCGCCGGGCTTTGCGGGTTACCCGTTTCAAATGCGAGTACCTCAAACGAATTCCAGCCAAACACCTGCTCGGGCGGTGTCAACCCGGGCTCTCCCCAGTCGGGATCGATGTCGGGACTATTTTTGTCTTGGTCTACTGTTAACTTGCGTAACACATCCTGAACTGAACCCGGAATTTCATCCAGGCGCCACTGTGGCACTTTGATTTCACCGGTGGATGACGTGATGGCGGCGATTGCATGCGCCAGAATAATCCCGGGATTCGCCAACAAACCTCCCCAGTTACCTGAATGATGCCCACCTTCACGCAGATCGACGCTCATAGCGAAGTTAAATGCACCTCTTGACCCCATAAAAACAGTCGGTTGCGCTGGCGCAATGCGCGGTCCATCTGATGCAATGAAGACATCCGCTGACAATCGATCCTTATTTACTTCGCAAATCTCGCGCAGCCCAATCGACCCGACTTCTTCCCCGGTCTCAATCAGTACTTTGATGTTGAACCCCAGATACCCACGGCTAGCCAGCACGTACCTGAGCGCAGCAAGATTGATCGTGTGCTGACCTTTATTGTCCGCCGAGCCGCGGCCGAACCAACGATCACCATCTTGGGTCAATACCCAAGGGCTCAGATCGCGCCGCCACTGGTCGTCGTATCCCCGGACCACATCACCATGGCCGTAGGTCAACACCGTGGTAAACGCAGGGTCCTCTTCACGATGGGCAATCAGTACTGGACCCCCTCCGGCGACAGGATTCTTCTCGATTGTGAATGTGAACCCCATGTCAGCTAATTCCGCTGCGATCTCGTCTTGCAGATACCGGTGCAGTTCCGCAGACCGTTCTGGAATCTGACTCTCCGTCGGAATGCTGACCCTGCGACTGAGGTCAGAAAAAAACTGACCCTGATCGAAGTATTGTTCTATTTTTTGTATTGCAGACGCGCGAGTCATGATCAATTAACGGACTGACTCGAGCGATCACCCAGTACCGTAATAGGCTTCAGTGCTAGAGCCATCAGGAAGCCTAATACACTGAAACCGGTCACCACAAAAAACGCAGTGTCATAAGCACCCATCAAATCATACAACCAGCCAGTTAACCACGGACCAAGGGTAGCTCCAAGCGAACCGACAAACATAACAATTCCAAAAATCACCCCGTGGGCACGCGTTCCGAAATACTCGGCAACACTGGGTGAAGCAACTGCAAAAAGCCCGCCATGCGCAATGCCGTAAACAAACGCGAATGCAAATAACCACTTCGGATCAGACAATAGCTGAAGAAATACTATGCTCAGAAACAGTAATCCAAACGCAATCAATAGGGAGTGCTTCGCACCCAGAAAATCGAACCCAGCCCCCAATGTCAGTCGGCCAAGAATGCTGCAACCCCCGATTACCGAGAGCACTATTGCTGAGGCGGTGGGCTCGAGTCCTTGATCAATCCCATGGGGAACGACATGAACGATGATCGTAAAAAGGCAGTACCAATCCGCAAACTTCGCTATGGAAATCAGCCAGAACTGACGGGTTCGAACAGCTTGTTTCAAATCCAGTCCCACCTCTTTGCTTTCGCCGTTCTCGGTATCCTCTTCTTGCTCCTCACCCCAGGGTCTAAGACCCAGCGACTTTGGGTCACGCCGCATCACCTGCGCTGCAATCATCGTCACGATCAAAGCCATTATTCCGACCAGCATCGCGGTCTCCCGCCAGCCATAGTGCAACACGAGAAATGCCGCAATCAACGGCACGATGAGTTGGCCTATGCCCGCCCCGGTCTTGACCAGACCAGACATCAAACCTCTAGCGCGTGTATACCAACGCGCCACGGTCGACAGCATAACAACATCGTGAGCGGCAATCCCCAAACCACATAGCAACCCATAAAACAGGTAAAGATGCCATAGAGTCGTCATGCGTGACATCAAGATAAAGCCCAATGCAAAAACGACCGTCGACGCTGTCAACAGTATTCGGGGTCCAATTTGGTCATTAACCCGGCCCATGGCAATGCCCAGGACTCCCATAACAATAAACATAGTCGAAGAGGCACCCGATATCTGGGCCCTAGTCCAACCAAACTCTTTTTCGAATTCGGGGAACAGCACACCAAAGGTAAAAAACAGACCTAGGTACATCATCTGCGTCACCATGCAGGCTCCAACGATGTAATGACCGTAAAATATTTTTCTTCGACTCATCTGGGATTACATTTTTATTCGATTAGATAACAAGACACCGGTTTTGGAGATACATCGTGTCGCAGCGACTGCCATCGCCGGGACGAACTATGCTTGATCGTAACACCCTAATTAATTGAGACTCGGTGCATGACCCGCTTAAACCCGTGATAGTCATTGATCGGGTTGTGCTGGGTACACCGGTTGTCCCACATGGCCATAGATCCCACAGCCCATTGGAACCGACAAGTAAATTCAGACTGTATCTGGTGGACAAAAAGATAATCAAGCAGCGGTTTGCTTTCGGCTTCGGTCATATTCTTAAAACGGATCGAGTGACCATAATTGACGAACAGTGCCTTCCTACCAGTTTCTGGGTGGATACGCACGACTGGGTGTTCAGCTTCTAGCACCTGCGCCGCTCCCACCGACGCATCTGACAACCGGGCCTCCCGACTCTTCGCCGCACCTGCCTTTGCGGAACTTTGAACAACAATCAAGCCATCCAATATTTTTCTCATACCCTCCGACAAGGCTTCGTAAGCCAGATACATGTTTGCGAACAAGGTATCCCCGCCGACCGGTGGCAATTCCTGGGCCAATAACAGCGCCCCTGTGGGCGGGGACTCAAGATATGTGGTATCGGAGTGCCAGATCCCACCAAAATTATGTTTTTCGTGCGGCAGTTTGATTACCTCTACAACTTCCGGAAATTCTTCCATCCCCTGAATCATTGGATATTTCACAGGCACACCAAACCGTCGGGCAAATGCCAGTTGTTCAGCAGGCTCAAGATCCTGTTCAGGGAAAAACACCACCAGATGCTCTAACCAGGCTTTTCGGATCTCGTCAATAACTGGACTGGGCAGGTCGCTCCGGCAATCGATCCCATGAATCACGGCACCCAATGCGGCGGAAATAGGCGCCACCCGAATGTACTGATAGTCAGACATCCGGTAAACCCTGGGTCAACTGCGGTAGTCGGGTTCTTCCCGATCCAGTATTCGTCGTAGCGCACTGAAGTGACGCTCTGCGATCAACGGGAGTTCTTTATCCATCTGCCCTCGCGTCGCTTCCCTTACCGGCGCTGAAATCTGGCGTAGCTTGCCACCTGTGGACCGAGCCAGAACCTGAAACATCGACGCTCGTTCCAGGTAGTACAGATCCGTAAATGCACGAGCAACGGATTCACCGGTGACAACGACACCGTGACAGGCCATAAATAAAATACTGGCCGCGCCCATCTTACTGGCAACCCGGTCACCTTCATCACTGTCTAGTGCGAGACCGTTGTATTCATCGTCATAAGCAATGCGCCCATCAAACTGCAGTGCATTTTGCTCACACATTTCGAGGCGACCATCTTCAAGCAAGGTCAACGCGGTGGTGTAAGGCATATGGTTGTGAAGTACAACTCTAGCGCTAGGTACGTTGAGATGAACCCGGCTATGAATAAAGAACGCAGTGTCCTCCACAGTGTTACTACCCTCCAACACGTTTCCCTTGTCATCTGCTAACACCAAAGACGACGCCGTGATTTCAGACCAGTGCCACCCATAGGGATTAATGAGAAAGCGGTCACCTTGGATCTCTCCATCTGGACCCGGCACAGCCATCGAAAAATGGTTATCTACACCCTCTGATAATCCAAGACGTGCAGCCCAGCGTAATGCCGCTGCCAGGTCGACCCGGTACTGCTCCAGGCTATTATCAGCTCGCTCCTCATGAGTGCTCTCTAACGGTGCTGTCGATGCCATCATCTGTCTCCTGTTGAAACAAATCTAAGTTCATTGCCTCAAAAGTGAAGCGAAATATCACGGTGCCCGGATGTACAGGCGGCGACATACAGCGCTTCGGACTTAGCCAGTCTTTTCTGCAAACGCAAGCCGATGGTGCCGCGGATAGCCTGCTCATAAGCTTTGATGCCTGGCAACAATTCAATTAATGCCCGTTCTCGCCAAATACGTTGCTCATCGTACATCACGGTTGCTTTGTCTAGATGTGAAATAGCTTTCTCGATCTTAGGAGATTTCTTACTTAGTGCGCGTCTTGCCTTACTAATCTGGGACTTAATCTTACTGGCACCTTTGATCGACCCAAATTGCTTCGCAAGTGACTTAAGCGGGTCGATCATATCCTCTGGACTAACGCCATTTACAACCTGATTGTGCAGGCTAGTCAACTTGCTCTCAAGCTTGCTGAAGTCATCTGTTGCTTCAATCAGTTCGATTAAATCGGTTACCGGTGAATAGGCATTGTCGACCGTGCGACGGTACTTTTTGCGGGCCGTTAGTTCCGCTTTGGTCAGCACAGCGAATTCTTTATAGACTTGATTCCAATCTGCCGGTATCCCTGCTGTCAATTGCTGTTGCTCCCTCTCGAGCGCCGACATCTGTGTCTCCATTTTGGCTTTCGTATCCGCATCTTCATTCGGGTCGAGTCGGTTTTTGACGACATTCAGCTTATGGAGTTCCTCGCCAAGCTCCCTAATCTTAATTTCAATCCTGCGAACCTTTCGCTGTACGGGGCGGTACAACGTCGCACCATCATTAACCCTTGCCTCTGCTCTACGTGCCTCAGTAAGGAAAGAAGCTGCGTTGTCAGCGTGGTCAAAACTCTGATCAACAGCACCTGATAGTTTCTTAGGCAGATAGACCATGTCGAGATTACGTGCCGCCTCGACTGCCTGACGAATAGTCGCGCCATTACGGATAAATTCTTCGTTGACATACTCTTCGATACAGTACTGCAGTTTCGGGTTGCGGGGAGGCGGCGCAGTGGGAGAGGTCATAGACACCCTGTTCGGTAAATAATTCACCAAACTGGGATTTGCAGCAACAATGCCTATCGCGACCAACTGCAACAGAATAAAAGCGATAACACCTTTGTACATTTCGATTGTCTTGACAATCGGTGGCGCAACACCTCGTAAATAGAACAAGGCAAAGCCGAATGGGGGTGTCAGAAACGACGTTTGTACGTTCAGTCCGATCATTACGCCCAGCCACACGGCAGTGACATTAGCGGAGGGATCTGTCAATAGAATCGGGGCAATAATCGGCACAACCACCACCGCGATCTCGATGAAATCCAGGAAAAACCCCAGAATAAAAATCACCGCCATCACGATAATAAACTTGGCCCAGAATCCACCGGGCATGCCGTTCAAGAAATCGCGCACCAAGTCCTCACCACCGAATGCCCTGAACGCAGCGGTCAGCATCGCAGCACCCAGCAAAATTATGAACACCAGTGACGTCGTCTTGGCTGTCTCAACCATCACACCCTGCAGAGTGTTGTCGATCCTGTAGGCGCGCCAAGCGCTCCAGAACAGTGCACAGAGCAAGCCAACGGTCGCGACGGCGGCCAGCGTAATAACCTGAACATCCTGAGCATCGCGGATATGTTTGACGTTAATCTCATATTTAGCTAGCAGAACAAAAATCACCACTAACGAAACCAAACCCAAAATTGCGGGCCAGTAGGCTCCTTTCTGCCCCGCTTTGAGCCGGTAGCCCGCCATGAACAGCGCGCCTGAGGCACCTATCGCACCAGCCTGATTGACCGTCGCTATACCGGAAATGATCGATCCCAGCACAAGAAATATTAAGCCCAAAGGGGGCACTAGGATCAGAACCACCTTGATGAGAAACTGCAAATCAAACGAGCCGTCATATCGGACCGCAGGGGCCGATTTTGGTCGCAGCTGTGCCCAGACGAGAATAAACACCATGTAAAGCGCCACCAGTACCAAACCTGGCACGAACGCTCCAAGAAACATCTCCCCGGCACTGGTCGAGGCTACACCAAATTCCGACGGCATCGATAGCTCACCGGTCGCTTCCTTGAACATCGACTTGCGACCAGTACCCGCCTGGTCCGTAGCACTTGCCAGTTGATCGGCAAGTATGATCAAAACGATTGACGGTGGAATGATCTGCCCCAGGGTGCCCGATGCTGCAATGGTGCCCGTCGCCAGTGGCCGGGAGTAGTTATTGTTCAGCATGGCCGGCAGCGAGATGAGTCCCATCGCCACCACTGTTGCACCCACAATGCCCGTCGTCGCCGCCAGCAACGCGCCGACGAATACGACCGAAATTCCAAGACCCCCAGGGACCGGGCCAAACAACTGCGCCATTGTCACCAGCAAATCTTCGGCGATCCGGGATCGCTGCAACATGATGCCCATAAAAATGAAGAGTGGAATCGCAATCAGCGTGTCACGTTCAACCTCCCAGTACACGCCACGAAGATTGGTCACGCCAGATGTAAGCCACTCCTGCGGCCCACCTTGGGCAAAATATGCGCTGGCATCGCCCGCGAAAAAGTACCCAAACGCTGCCGCCACAACGATTGTGATGATGGCTGACCCGGGCAACGCGAAGGCCACTGGGAAACCAGACCCCAGTGCCCAGGCCATCAAGACAATCAATAAAGCGAGAAAGATAAGTTCCACAGACGTTTGGCCGATCTAGTGTGCGGGTGGCGCTTCGGGCTGTCGTTTGCCGGGTTCCCCCCGGTAGTCAGCCACAGCGGCGAGGAAATAGCTGACAAACTGAATCGCCATCGTAATCGCAAAAATAGCGAGAAAAGCTGCCAACAGGTATTTCACATACAAACCATATCCGGACTGAGAGACTTCAAATTTCGCGATGGGCATGTTAATCATCGCCGACTTACTTCCCATGCCAATCAAAATAATAGTCCAAGAAAATGATAGGCCGAGAAGAATGGACCCGAACGCATTGACGAGTCCCTTTTTCTTTGATGTAAAATTCGTATAAAAGACATCGACCCGAACGTGGCCTTCTTCCAGCAGGGTATAAGCGCTTGCGAACAGGAATAACGCGCCGTACCAGAAACGCACGAGATCACCCATAAAAGCCTGCTCGTAGGAAAAGACAAATCGCGTAATTACTATGGCAAGCTCCGCCACCACGATGAGCAGACTCAACCAGATAAAGCCCAGAGTACGCGTGAATGCTGCAATCACGAGACCCGCGCCCATCAGCGGCATGTGCAAATAAGTGCCACGAAATTGTGGTCGACCTAGCCTTTTGGTCATCTCTTCGCCAACCACTCCAGTCAGCAGGCCTTCAACACGTAGAAATGAGACCACCATATCGACCAAGCCAATTAATAGGACGGCCCAGAAGAATGCCCGGACCAGGAAAATATTGACATCGGAAATAAGCGAGCTATCTGCGCGCAAGGTCTGCGCCCGGCTAGACAACACATAGATCACCGCCGCCGCAAATCCGGCAAAGTAAGCCGCGAGCTGAATCCAAGCCAAAGGCCCGGTATTTTCTTGTGCCAAGATACCCGCAATACCTGGCCAGTCCCGCGTTGTCACCAGATAATTATTGGCAAGAAACGCGACCAGAACAGCGATCATGCACCAACTGAATACACGGACCCAGAAGGTAGCCACATCACTGATACTTACAGTTGATTCTTGGGCTACGGCCATAACACCAGGCAGAAAGAAGAGACGGGGCTTGCGCCCCGTCCCGAACAGATTTGGTTATTCCAGAATCAGTTATCCGATTCCAAGAACACGGTTTCGTAACGGAGCGTATGCCGCCTCGGCTTTGGCCTGCCAGCCGCCAATCTCACGAAGGGTCGCCTGAAAATGATCATTAATTTTCTTGGCCAAGGGGCTGTGATCCCGCACACCTTCATACATTTCTGCGGAAGCCTCTCCGAAACCTTCGTAAATATCTTCGCCAAACTGTTTTAGCTCAACACCGTGCTCTTCTACCAGTTTGACCAGGTAGGCGCCATTGTTGGCCTGGCACTCCTCGTATTGCGCCGCATGCTCTTCCATACAGCACGTGGTAATGACAGCCCGTTCCCAGTCAGAGAGGGAACTCCACCATGATTTATTGAAGCACATTTCAACGCCGCCGCCTGGCTCATGAAACCCAGGATAGTAGTAGTACTTGGCCGCTTCATAAAACTTCATGAAGTAATCATTGTACGGACCCACCCATTCGGTTGCGTCGATGGCACCGGACACCAGATTTTCGTAGATCTGACCACCCGGCAGGGACACCGGTGACGCCCCAAGCAGAGCCATCACATCGCCACCCAGGCCCGGGATACGCATCTTCAGGCCTTTGAGATCATCGGTCGAATTGATTTCCTTATTGAACCAACCACCCATCTGGGTGCCAGTTGCACCGGCGGGTAACGACTTCAGGCCGTAATCGCTATTGAGTTCATCCCAAAGCTCCTGGCCACCCTTGAACTTGATCCACGCGTTCCACTCGATCGTGGTCATACCAAACGGTACCGAACAAAAGTAAGCAAACGCAGGGTGCTTGCCTTTCCAATAATAAGCAGCAGAGATAAATGCTTGGGAGTTGCCCGATGCAACTTCATCAAAAACATCGAAACCACCCACCCTTTCACCGGAGGCAAAATAGGTGGTGTTGATCCGTCCTTCACTCACCTCTGTGATTCGTGCCGCCAGCCGCTGGGCACTGATACCAAGACCGGGAAAATCCCGGGGCCAACTCGAGACGATGGTCATTTCCCTTGACGATGCAGCAATGGCCGGAGCGACAACGGTTGCGGTAGCTGCCGCTGTGCCCGCCACACCAGCCGTGGTTATAAATTTCCGACGATCCATAATTTTCTCCTCATCTTTCAGTTTGCACCTGAATCCGTTTCTAGGTGCTCAGACAGTTTGTTGCCTATTAGGGAATAGACTAGGGCTCTTCCCATGACGGTCACTTTAGCATGTCGAAACAACTTTTGGGAGTATTCCCATAAAGATGCCGTGCTAAGCTAAATCCATCTTCTCAACATAACAAGAGACACTACCAAAGGTGCAGTACTATCGTGTTATCACATCCTACGAATTGACCCTATCCCATGGTTGATTATCGAGCCCACCGACCGACGGTTATGGGCACAACCCACATGGTCTGCGCTGGGCACAATCTGGCCGCGGCAGCAGGTTACCGTATCCTTGAACAAGGCGGTAACGCCATTGATGCCGGTGTCGCTGCGGGTATCGCGATCAACGTGGTCCTACCTGAAAACACCAATTTTGGGGGCGTGGCGCCCATCATGATCTATCTTGCAGAAACAGATTCTATTGTGACCATCAGTGGCCTGGGTCGCTGGCCGCGCGCCGCATCAATCGATTATTTCAACCAAGAACACGGTGGAGACCTACCCCTAGGCATTCTAAGAGCCGTGGTGCCGTCAGCGCCTGATGCCTGGCTGACTGCGCTCGAAAGATACGGCACACTCAGCCTAGAACAAGTCATTACTCCCGCGCTGGAATTGGCTGAAGACGGTTTTCCACTTTCACAAGTGGTACAAAACGAGATAGTGAAACAATTCACCACGGGTCCGGTTTGGGAAGCCAACGGCAAGATATTCAAGCCAGGGGGGCGCCTGCCGCAAGTGGGTGATCGGATCGTACAATCTGCATTGGCCGATACCTTTAGGCGCCTGATTACTGTTGAGCAACGCGCCAGAGACTGTGGGCATTCAGCTGCTATAAGAGCCGCACGAGATTATTTCTATAAGGGCGAACTGGCTCGAGAAATTGCCGCCTTCAGCGAATCCGAAGGTGGCCTGCTTCGCTACGAAGACCTGAATGATTTTTCAGTTGGGCACGAAGCACCTGTGAGCGGGCAATTCAAGAATTACTCAATCTATACCTGCGGACCATGGTGTCAGGGGCCTGTCGTGGCACAAGTGCTTCAGATGTTGGGCAATGACAATCTTAAGGAAATGGGCCACAACAGCAGTTCGTACATACACCTCATCTCCGAGGCGCTGAACGTGGCCTTTTCTGATCGAGAGCATTATTTCGGCGACCCTGACTTTGTCGATGTGCCGATATCGACTCTGCTGTCTTTGGCCTATACCCAAACCCGTCGGGCAGAAATCAACCCTGACAAAGCTTTTGGCAAGATGCCCCCACCGGGTGAAACTGAAATTGAACCCCACCACCCAACTCCATCTCTAGTCGCTGCACAACCCAACACTGGGGCAACGACCGACACCAGCTATACCTGTACCGTCGATAGATGGGGCAACGCGTTTTCAGCAACGCCCAGTGATCAGAACACACCCAACCCGATTATTCCCGAACTTGGTTTCAGTCTCTCATGCAGGGGGTATCAAAGCTGGCTCGACCCTGCTCACGCTTCAAGTCTAGAGCCCTGGAAACGACCCCGACTGACGCCCAATCCGGCCATTGCACTCAAAGATGGAAAGCTCTTCATGCCCTTTGGCTGCCCGGGTGGAGATGCTCAGTGTCAGGCCATGGTGCAGGTGTTTCTTAATATCGTCGAATTTGGGATGGCGCCACAGGTCGCCGTCGAACAACCTCGATTTGCCACATGGAACTTTCCGAATTCGTTCTGGCCGCACGAATACCTGCCAGGCCGACTTAGCCTCGAAAGCCGTCTGGACCCAGAGTTGATTGAACAACTCAAAAAACTTGGTCACGACGCCGTGCTTTCCGAAGACTGGGATTCAATGTACATGGGTGTTATGGGCGCCATCACTGTGGATACGGATACCGGCCTAATTCGTGCAGGTGCTGACCCGCGCCGGGATACCTATGCGATCGGTCGGTAAATCGAGCAGCGCCTAATCAAGGCTCCAGAGGTGCCTGCAACGTTGCACCGGGTACCCTGATACCACCACGGGGTTGTCCCGGCTCGATTGTTCCGTAACGCGCTTCAAAATCAGCAGGCAACGAACGACCATCTGCGGCTGACAGCCAGAGCCTTAGAAGATGTCTCCTTCGTTCCGGTTCGGGCCAGTCTTCGTAGCTGGTTCGGGCATGTAGTATCTGATGATTGTGCAGAAACTGTATATCGCCGGGCAGAAAATCAATGTCCAGACGCAAGTCATCACTTTCTGCCAGCTCATCCATCAAATTCAAGGCGTCCACCTGCTCTGTAGTCAATGGTGCTATGTGCGAATGACGTTGTGCTGCATCAATAAAATCACGTGCGTAAATACAGGTAACCCGCTCCTCGTCGGGGTAAAACACAGCCATCTCATAGGTTTCGTCGTCGCCTTGGGGGATCTCACCTTTGCGGTCTATATGGAACCGCCGGCAGAGCACTTTCAGTAGATCTGGTCGGCGCTCGGCAATTTCATAATAAATCGTCGATGATGAACAGATCGAACTCTGACCGCCCATACGCGCGGGTTGCAGACACAACAGACCAACGATGTCAGTCGAATCGGTGTGAAAGAGTTGCCGATAGTTGGTTTGATAAACCCGGTTCACGGGATCCATAGGATCCAGGCCCAGATCATAAACATGACCGAGCAGATGGCCCTGCGCATTCTGTGAAACGGGCACGCCCAGATGACAGCCGATTCCATAATAGGCGCGAGCTAAAGATTCACGATCCCATTCGTAGACCGGTAGTCCGCGTAACACGGCAAATCCGCGCCCATGGATAAGTTCGTCCCGCAGTTCGCGAATACGTGAAGCAAACGTCGGCAGAGTGAAAGAACCCGCACACAGATTCGCGATGGGTACCGCCTGGCTGAGAGTGACGGCATTCTTTAGTTCCCGGATTTCCTTATCAGTCAGCTCAATAATCCAGTCGTCACACTGCTCCCAGTCCGCGCGATACCACACGGCCGGGTCAATTTTTCGACTGAGAGTCATTCTAGCTGTCTGCGCCATCTACCTTTAAGACAAATAGCAAATGTAAATAGTGCTTAACCCCGCATGCGTTCAGCTGAAGGATCAAAAAGTGGCTCAGTCTGTGGTGCCGCAGGCAGGGTTTCACCCAGTATATCGATTGACCATCCATATTGTTTATCAGCAATTTCTTTGGCTACGTAGCCCATCGCAACCGATACCCCCGATGCGTGTGCGTAACCTCCAGATGTGACCCACCCTTTTACCTCACCCTCGTAGCGAATCGGTTCATCACCAATAGCGTCGGCATCGTTAGCCTCGACGACAAACACCCGTAACCGTAACTTGCCACCGTTCTCTTTTTCGGCTGCAGCAGCCGCTTTGCCGATAAAGTCGGCTTCCTTCTTTAGAGCTACAAATCGCCCCATACCCGCCTCATAGGGGCCATAAATGGGACGGTATTCCCTCGCCCAGGAACCGAAGTTCTTCTCAATCCGCAAAGAATTCAGCGCGCGGGAACCAAATAAGCGAAGACCCAAATCCTCCCCCTGACTTTGAATAAGATCGAAAACATAACGCTGGAATTCAGGCTTCATCCATATTTCGTAGCCCAGGTCTCCAGTGAAACTGACCCGACCCACGAGACAAGGCGCCATACCAACGTCCAGCTTGCGGATATCTAAAAATCGAAAGGCCTGGTTGCTGACATCATCGTCTACCATGCGCTGAAGTAATTCTCTAGATTTTGGACCGGCGATGGATAGACCGACCAGTCCAGCCCCGCGCGCAATGATCTCGACGCTGCCATCTTCAGGTAGGTTCTGCATAAACCAACGCATATGGTAGTTCTCAGCTAGTCCTGATCCGGCTATGAAATACTCCCCATCACCCAGATTCGCTAGACTAAAATCACCAATCAGCTTACCGGCGTGATTCAACATCGGTGCTAGCGTCATCCGGCCTTCCACGGGTAATCTGCAAGCCAGCAGACCATCCAACCAATCGGAAGCACCCGATCCTCGGATCGCATACTTGGCAAAACTCGATATTTCCATCATACCCACAGCGGCTCGTACGGCATTGGCCTCCTCAGCCACGTACTCAAAGTCGGTCGACCGTCGCCAGGAAAAATCATCGACAACACCTTCTGGGGCAAACCATAACGCCTGTTCCAGGCCATAAGCCTCCCCCATCTGGGCACCAGCAGCCAGCAAACGATCATAGACCGGTGTGGTTCGTAAAGGACGACCTGCGGGTAGCTCCTCGTTGGGAAATCGGATGGAAAAACGTCGGGAATAGTTCTCTTGAACCTTCTTGTTGGTATAAGCGAGAGTCGCCCAGTCTCCGTAGCGGGCGACATCCATAGCCCAGACATCAAATCCGGGATCTCCTTCCACCATCCAATTTGAAAGCGCGTATCCCACACCACCACCCTGGCTAAAGCCTGCCATCACCCCACAAGCGCACCAGTAGCCACGCAACCCCTTGATGGGGCCGATCAGGGGATTGCCATCAGGTGCGAAGGTAAATGGTCCGTTGATAATCTGCTTGATTCCGGCATTTTGAAAGGCTGGAAAATGTTCAAACCCGACTTCCAGAGAGGGTGCAATCCGGTCGATATCCTCTGGCAATAGCTCATGTCCAAAATCCCACGACGTCTCTTTTGGCGACCAGGGCTTACAGGCTTTTTCATAGGTCCCCATCAACATCCCTTTACGCTCCTGTCTTAAATACAACTCACCATCAAAATCAACACAGTGTGGCACTTCCAGCCCTGATGACTCATTGAAGGTAACAACCTCAGGCATGTCTTCGGTTAGCAGATACATATGTTCCATCGCGAGAACAGGTAGTTCGAGTCCTACCATCCGACCGACTTCGCGGGCCCACAGTCCGCCAGCATTGACAACATGCTCGGTTTGAATCTCACCTTGTTCCGTAATGACAAGCCAACTGCCATCCTGGTTTTGTTGAAGATCCGTTACCCGCGTCTGTTGGTGGATGACGGCACCATTCTTGCGAGCGGCCTTGGCATAGGCCCACGTTGTGCCCGAAGGATCCAGGTGACCTTCTAACGGATCACTCATCGCACCCACAAACTTATCCGGGTCCAGCAGCGGGAAAATATCAGCCGCCTCTTTAGGGCTGATGATCTCGGTGTCCATACCAAGATAGAGCCCCTTCGCATGCATGCTTTTAAGCCAGTCGAAACGCTCGTTAGTCGCCGCCAGAAAAACACCACCCGTCAAGTGAAGTCCGATCGACTGCTCAGACAGTTCCTCAATCTCGTCGTACAGCTCAATAGTGTATTGCTGCAGCTTGGCTACATTGGGGTCGCCGTTGATGGTATGCATGCCACCTGCCGCGTGCCAGGTTGAGCCTGAGGTCAGTTCTGAACGCTCCAGGAGCACAACGTCGGTCCAGCCAGCTTTCGTCAAGTGATACAACACTGAACATCCGACCACTCCACCACCTATAACTACAGCCTGTGCGTGTGATTGCATGATGAGACGGTTCCTTACTTATCTGTTAGAGTTTTCTATCAGGATTTTCAATTCGGCTACGGCTCGCTGGTACCGATTTGCGTTTTACGCCTATCCACATATTCATCTATAGCCTCACGCCGGGCACCATCAATCAGTGGCGCTTCAAATGTCTCGATGGCCTGTTGCCAAAGTGACGTGGCACGTTCCGTTGCATCTTTTCCACCAGCCGCCTGCCAGTTCTCATTGTTCTGCCAGTCACTCACCAGTGGAGTATAGAAAGCAGTCTCATAACGCGCCATGGTGTGTTCTGTACCGAAAAAATGCCCCCCGGGAGCAACCGCTTCGATAGCGTCGATACCCAGTTCTTCTTCGCTGGTTCGGATTGGGGACAGCATGCTGATCAAATTCTGCAACATCTCGACATCAATGATCAGTTTCTCAAATGAAGCCACCAGCCCGCCTTCAAGCCAGCCAGCCGCATGATACAGCAGATTGCCGTGACCCAGAACAGCACTCCACATGGACATCTGGGTCTCATAGACCGCCTGGGCATCTGTCGTGTTAGAAGCATTACAGGCGCTGGTTCTATACGGCAGCCCGTAGCGCCGTGCGAGCTGCCCACCAGCTAAGTTGGCCTTGGCGTTCTCCGGTGTGCCGAACACTGGCGCACCCGAACGCATATCGACGTTGGATGTGAAACCACCGTAGACGACGGGGGCACCGGGATAAAACGCTTGTATCATCGCCAACCCGAAAAGCGCCTCCGCATTCTGCTGTACCAGTCCGGCGGCCAGCGTCACTGGCGTCATCGCTCCCAAGAGAGTGAACGGAGTCACGATCACGGCCTGCCCGTAGTGCGCGAGTTCCAGTGCCGCATCAGACATGGCCTCGTCGAGCTTTCTCGGTGAATTGACATTAATGTTGCCGAATAATGATGGATCCTCGGATAACTCGCCCGTGGTTATTCCGCGACTTAACGCGACCATGCGCACTGCGTCCTGAATCCTGCCCTTGCCGATGGGTACCGCTGAGAACACCTTGTCGGATAACATAATGTTTTCCCGGTAGGTGTCTAGGTGACGGGTATTTGCTGGCAGGTCGGTGGGTGCAATACTCTGATTCCCAAAAAAGTTAATCACATTAAAGGTTTGGCCGAGTTTGATCAGGCTTTGGTAATCAAAAAAGTTTCCCGGCCGTCTTCCATTAATTCGATCGTGTACATTTGGCGGACCAGAAACCAAACCACAGTTGATTCGGCGACCACCTATCACTAGCTGATTGGCAGCATTCCGTGGCGTCAGTGTAAAGTGATGCGGCGCTTTGGCGATCAGCGCCATGATCGTCTCACCGTCTATCCGGACGATCTGTGTCGCATCATCGACGCTCCCGCCGAGAGACTGAAACATGGCTCTTACCCGATCACTGGTTACCTCCATGCCCAATGATTCGAGCACAGTCATCGATGCGTTATGAATTTCTTCGAGCTGATCGGATGTCAGCGGACACAACGGCGGGTAGGGGTTGTCCAGAACCTGAGGCACTAACTGGTTCAGTGTGGACTCGGCACTGCGGATAGCTTTACGCACTTCCCGCTTGGAAGTTCGTGCACCCCGTCTCATGGTGCTCTCCTGTCCAGAATCCCACCCTACCGGTCGTAACTGAATTCGTGATTAAAGGCGAAAATCGAATTCGGCGTTATCATGATTCAGACAATGAAACCCATATTTCAGACATATAATAGCGCAGCAATGAAACGGACACATCCACAAAAAGTCACTATTTGGCTTGGACATCCGGCTTCAACGGGCACACTCTTTAATCCTGGAACCCACCATGGCGCTGTCAGACATCGCAGCCGCGGCAGGCTTTAACTCTCGCTCCCACATGGCCCAACGTTATCGTAACCGCTACGCCGAGACCCCCCACGCAAACCCGACTTAACTGAATGAACTTAACCGAGCACGGCTTCCACGGAATCACCCAGTATGCTCGCAATATCGTCAATGGTGGATTCTGAAGTGACTATCGGGGGAGCCACACAATAGCAATCGCCCCTGACCCGACTGAACATGCCGCGTTTAACAGTTTCGGCGTGAACCTTTGCACCAATGCCGTCGCTGGCGTCAAACATCTCCTTAGTCGCTTTATCCTTCACTAGCTCAACCCCACACATCATACCCAGGCCACGTACCTCACCCACATGCGGGTGATCGGCGAGGGCCTCTTTTAACTTAACCAGCAGGTGTTTTCCTTTGGTCTGAGCTTGTCCGACGAAATCCTCATTTTCGATGATATCCATCATCGCCAGGGCGACCGCACAACCGACGGGATGTGAACTGTAGGTATACGCGTGCATCCACGGGGAGCCACTGTCATTCATCACACTGGCAATTTCATCGCTGATCCCTATACCCCCGAGCGGAAAATAGCCTGAGGTGATAGCTTTTGCGAACTGCATCAGGTCGGGCTCAATTCCCCAGTGTTCGAGTCCAAACATTTTCCCAGTACGACCAAATCCGGTGATCACCTCATCGGCGACCAGCAACACCTCATACTGGTCACAGATCTCCCGAATCCGCTTGAAATAATCCTCCTGCGGCACAATGACACCACCGGCACCCTGAACCGGTTCTGCGATAAACATAGCTACCGTGTCTGGTCCTTCTTCAAGTATCTGCTTCTCGAGTTCGTCAGCGGCGGCAATACCCTGGCTTGCACCTTCTGGCGCTTCATAAAGATAAGGGTAAGGAGAGGGTATATGTGAAAACCCGGGGATTCGCGGTTCGAACATTGGCCAGTAGGCGGGTATACCCGTTGCACACATCGCCGCCAGCGTCACGCCGTGATATCCCCAGATCCTGGATATAACTTTAGTCTTATCCGGCTTGCCTTTGAGTTTCCAGTAATACCGGGCCAGTTTGATATTACTATCAGTAGATTCACCCCCACCCGAAGTCAGATAGAAATGATTGATACTCGGATAGGTCAGATGAGCCAGTCGTTCCGATAATTCAATTGCACGAGGGTTTGAACTGCCTGCATAACCCGAGACAAATCCCATTTGACGCATTTGGGCGGCTGCTGCATCGGCGAGTTCAGGCCGACCATTACCGGCGGTGTTGTTCCACAACCCCGACAGGCAATCGATGTACTCGTTACCTTCGGAATCTACAATATAAGCTCCTTTGCCACCGACCCAGACTTTGGCGGATTCGTGTGCGGCCTGGTTGTGAAGCGGATGAACTAGATGGGCGATATCTCTATCGATCAAACTCCTCTCAGCTGCGCTGGTCACGTTGTACTCTCCCCTGAATCAATTAACGAACGGTACTGTGGTCATCATCTTATCTGACATTGTGATCCAATGAAACGGGTCAGAACAAACAACCGGTTCAATCGGCTCATACACCTATCCCGGAATAATCGATCAAGATATTAAGCCGACCCGAGATTGTTCAGGCAGTCGGTTGTGGCGTAGTGGTGCTGCGCGATACTGCCGCAACATAAAGTTCCTTCAGCGGTTCAGCCCGATAAGAACGCTGAACGCGATCACCAACCGGACGCCCGTACGCCGTAGTCCTCTGTAACGGCTCTCGACCAACACTGGCAATCAACTGATCCATCTCCTGCGGCGGCAGTTCCTGGCCGTTGCGCGTGCCCGCCGCACGGGAAATCGATTCATTCATCAGCGTGCCGCCAAGATCATTGACACCGGCGTTAAGTAGCTGGGTAATACCGCTGCGTCCCATTTTTGTCCAGGAAGCCTGAATATTTGAAATGTGGCCGTGCAAAACAATTCTAGAAACCGCGTGCATCAGGATACTTTCTCGAAATGTTGGTCCCTGTCGACAACTATCGCGACGGTACAACGGCGCCTCCTGGTGAATAAAGGGAAGGGGTACGAACTCAGTAAACCCGTTTGTTCTGACCTGCAGATCACGTATCCGGCGAAGATGTCTTGCCCAGTGGTATGGCTGATCGACATGACCAAACATAATTGTCGCTGTGGTTGGCAATTTCAACTGGTGCGCTGTTTCCACGACTTCTAACCACTCACTTGTGGTCAACTTATCTGGACAAATTATTCGGCGAACCTCGTCATCGAGTATTTCTGCTGCGGTGCCGGGTAACGTAGAAAGCCCGGATTCCTTAAGTTTTTCGAGGAAAGAACGAACAGAGATATTGAGCGTAGCCGCCCCCTGTTGAATTTCAAGCGGTGAAAACGCATGGATGTGCAGAGCCGGCAGCGCAGAACGAATTGCCCTGCAGATCTCCAGATAGGTCTCGCCGGTAAAATCAGGATGAATACCACCCTGAAGACAGACCTCCGTTGCGCCTCGTTCCCAGGCCTCCTCTGCTCTACGGACAATCTCAGCAATATCAAGAACATAGGCCTTGTCGCGTAAACCCTTAAGCGTAGAACTTTTTGAGAACGCACAGAATCCACATCGATAAGAGCAGATATTCGTATAGTTAATGTTGCGGTTGACCACATAAGTGACGGTGTCACCGACCGCACTGCGCCTGAGCTCGTCCGCCAATTGACAGACTTCATCAAACTCTGAACCGCGCGCGTTGAACAGTTGAACGATATCGGTCTCCGACAACTCCAGACCCTGATCTAGCTGCTTTTCAATACGCCCAATATGACTTCCTTTGTGGGCCTTCATAAATTGGCCCACGCTAAAGGGCGCATTGGTAAGTTCTCCAGTTACCCAGTTGTCTGTTCGAGCCAACCCTGACGCGTCTACATGCCGCAACAGCGCGTTGGCGATAGACGGCGAGACCCAGCCCGAATCTGCTGATATGTACCTGGGATAGATCGGCAAGCGCGCTACCAGCAGTTTACTTGCCTGTTCTGTATTGATTTTCAGTACCGCCAACTGCGGCCAGGGCGCTTCCGGATTCACATGATCGCAAGTTACCGGGGAGACGCCACCAAAATCATTAATCCCAGCGGCAATCAGTTCAATCTCCGTGTCTGGCGAAAGATTTGGCGGTGCCTGGACACTCATTTCCGGGCCGAAAATAATTCGTGTGACCGCAATTGACCATTTCAACTCATCGTCATCAGCCCCAATATGGTCTGCCATTAGCGTACCAGGCTTAGGACGGAAAGGCTGGATGATGACCTCCTGAATATGGCCATATCGGTCGTGTAGTTCCCGCAAGGCAAGCAACGATTCAATTCGCTCCTGGCGAGTTTCGCCAATGCCGACAAGAATTCCGGTGGTAAAGGGCACCTTGAGTTGTCCTGCAAGCTCGATATTTGCCAAGCGAATAGCAGGATCTTTGTCCGGTGAACCATGGTGCGGACCACCAGACGCTGCCAGACGCGCAGACGCAGACTCCAGCATAATGCCCTGTGAAACAGATACTTCCTTCAACGCAAGCATCTGATCGGCGGACAGAATGCCGGCGTTGATATGGGGCAACAGTCCCGTCTGGTCCACGACACGTCCTGCCATCTGCAGGAGATAATCAACTGTGCTCTCACAACCCAGTGCTTGCAGCGCCTCACGTGCAGCACGATATCGTGACTCGGGTTTGTCGCCCAACGTAAACAGCACTTCGTGGCAACCCGCTCTTGCACCCCTGCCCGCAATGTCTAGCACTTGATGCTCTGTCATGTACACGTTAGATAGCTGTCGTGGACGCTTGGCAAACGTACAGTAATGACAGACATCACGACAGAGTTCCGTGAGCGGCACAAATACCTTGGGTGAATAAGTGACCAGCGAACCAAAACCCTGATCCCGAAGCGCTGCTGCCAGTTCCAGCAAAGAACTCCCTACCGGCAATTCAGCCAGTGCCAGAGCTTCTTCTGGCTCAGGTCGTCGAGACCAAAAGCGATCCAAATTAACGGAGGAGCCTGTCATCCAGAAAGTCCCAACCCGGACTGCAAGGGCGTCGGTGATTGTGTTTTACGCTTTAAGAATCCGATCTCATCCAGAAAGCGCTTGGTTTGGGATGGACCCTTTAACGCAGCCATCCGATTGAGGTCGGCCGGCGTATCGATATCAAATCCGAATCCCGACAATGGCATCAACTCTAGACAAAGATCCTTTTGTCCGGCAAGGACTATATGGGCATCTTTGCTGCTGTGTCCAAATCGGGGGGATAATAATGTTGGCGGTGTCATTGCGAGGCTGTTAGTTCCCTGACCATCGTGTGAAGGCACGATCGTGACCGAACCATTGTCCTGTATAGACCTGATCACACCAGTAATCTCATCACTTGTCACAACTGGTATATCGCCGGGAATCGTAAATGCGCCAGTTATCTCTCGTCGATCAAGTTCAGTTAACCCGTAGGCGATAGCTTCATTGAGCCCACCATGACCTGGGTCTGGCAAAGTTTCTGCACCGGCGCGGCGGAGATGTGACATTGCTACGGGACAACTGGTGATCGCCAGAACTCCTCCTATCGATGAGACACTGGTCAGCGCAGACAGCACATCAGCCAGCATCACCTCATATAACTGCCGGCGGTGATGCGGCGACAAAACAGGACCCAGGCGTGTATTGGACTCAGCAGCCGGTTTCAACGGCAGGATCGCCCACGGAAAATAGTCAGCCATTGCGTTGCCCGCTGCGGATTCGATAGACACTACCCGGCTATTGTCTCAGAAAACGAGATCACTTCGGCAGCCAAACGTCGCTTATCCTGTTCGTTAGCCATGTTGGTATCTGTAATCCACACCTTAATGCCTAAATCCGCGATCGCGCCTGATAACTCCCGATCAGCTGGGTCGATCACAATACCGTCCAGAATATCAGCGTAGTGTTGAGCCACCGTCAAGGTTGAGACCGCAAATCCTAATTCCATCATGATTTTTGCGGTTGGACCCTTGAAGGCTTGGGATTGAATCAACGGCGATACAGCAACAACCGGTGCAGGTGATGCTGCCAGACGGTGTCGCAAATCGGCGATCTCGAGGATAGGATCCAAACTCAGATAGGGATTTGATGGAGACAGTATCACTGCCTCCAGTCGATCCCCTGCAAGCGATCGACCGATTTCCGGCAACAGCGTGGCTTGGGATGCACCTTGATAAAGAAGACCGGTTACCAGCGGCTCACATCGCTCACGGACAAAATATTCCTGGAAAGACAACGTCCGGTCGGTAGTATCTACCATGGTCCGAACCTCATCATTGGTCGGTGGTACGAGTGTTGCAGTAACGCCGAACGCTCGGCACAGGTGCCGTGTGACCGTCGATAAGGTTTCTCCTTCACCCATCCGAACAGAGCGTTCAAGATGTACCGCGAGGTCCCGGTCGCCCAGACGAAACCAGTCAATACCGCCAAGATCGGACAAAGTGTCCAGCACAGTCCACGACTCCTGCGCTCTACCCCAACCTCGATCCGGATCTGCGACACCGGCCAAGGTATACATCAGGGTATCGAGATCTGGTGAAATATGCAGACCCCAATGATTGAAGTCATCGCCCACGTTACCGATGACCAGTAACTCTTCGCTGGGCTGCTCGAGATACAACCCAAGCGCAAGCTTGGCACCACCGACGCCGCCCGAGAAAATCGCGTAACGACAATCAGCAATATCTGCATCAACACTGTTCATCTAAAAAGATCCTGCTCAAGCGGGCGAATGAGCGACGCAGCTGATTGCTCATCTGTTCTTGATGTGAATCCACGGATCAACACCACGGGGCTTTTTTCAGCCGTCTGACCCTGCAATAAAGTTGCTGCACTCGCCAATTCATCGGCAACCGCTTCCTCACTGACCTTCAGCGGCACACCAAATAGATCGAGCTTTCCACGATGATCCTCCAGCGCCGTTACACCGGCCACACCAATGGCAAGGCTTGTAGTGCCCAGTCGCCAGGCCCGACCCACACTGTCGTTAATAATAATACCGACACTGCTACCGGTCTGCTGCTTGATACGCCTGCGATATTCTCGCGCGCTGCGATCGGGATCTTTTGGCAGCAGCAGCACCTGTTCGTCAGCAGTGGAAGGCGCCACGTTGGAGGCATCGATTCCGGCATTTGCCAGAACAATTCCCAGTCGATGCGCAACAATGATCAGTTCATCGATAGCCCGCAACACTTCCGATGATTCTGACAATATCAGTTCGACCAGGCGGGGATCCTTAGAGGTCTTGCGCGCGAGTTCTTGCGCCTGATCGCCGGGGTCAACTTCGGCGAGATTGACCATGCGCCCTTCCGCTTTCGAGACAATCTTCTGTGCAATGACCAGGATATCCCCAGTCTTTAAGGTCAGGTTCTGTGCGGATAATGCTGCCAGAACCAGATCAACAATATCGCACTCTGAATCGACCAGCGGAATACCCGGTACAGCAGTCAGTAAAAGGTCGTTTGACCCGTTCATCTATTTTATGAATGATTGCAATGCTTCACGGTAACCGTCAACGAGACTGGGATCAGAAATATTCTGTCGAGCGGGCGGATCAAATGCAGGATCACACACCAGCTTTTCCAGCGCTGGTCGCTCACCTTCGTAAATCAACCCGAGCGGTAATCGCCCCTGCTCCCTCAATTCTGTCATACGGGTAAATGCCGCAACTCGATCTTTTCTGTCGTAGTCGGCATCATCATCGATGTTATAGACACTGGTACGCCACTCACGGTAAGTGTCGTTATAAGTGACGCACGGAGACAGTACTTCAAGGTACGCCATCCCATATCCTGCAGCGGTGTGTTTCAGTGCAGCTATGGTCAAGTTCAGCAATTGTGCGGGCTGACCGCTATAACCACGGGCAATGAATGTCGAACCCGGAATACTCAGGGCCAGTAGGACCGGGTCCAGGTCTTCTTCGATATTACCCCGAAAGCCGGCCAGGCTGGTTGGTGATGCCTGTCCTTTAGTCAGACCGTAAGTGCCATTATTCATCACGATATAGGTAATTCCAGGATTACGCTTAAACGCGTGAACCAGATGTCCGCCGCCAATTGCGTAACCATCACCATCACCCCCGACTGCAACGACCGTCAGGTCGGGATTGGCTAGCTTGCACCCGGTCGCCGTCGGCAGAACGCGACCGTGGGGTGCATGGTAGCCATAACAAGATAGATAGTTCTGCAGCGACCCGGAACAACCTATACCTGCAATGATCACACGCCGATATTCGGGGACTGCCAGCTCATCCAATCCTTGTGTTAATGCCTCCAGCACGCCGAAATCACCACAACCTGCGCACCAGATCGGTCGGGTAGGTGTAAAAGTCTCTGTCATGCGACCTTGTGCCTCCTTGAATCCAGGATCTCAATCACTCTCTGGACCAGTTCGTGGGCGCGCAGAGGCACACCGTCAAAACCCAGGATACTGTGAATGCTTGACTCATCACCACCATGGGCAGCAATAAGTCGTGCCAGTTGTCCCGTTGCATTGTATTCAACAACAATGGTACAGCCTGTGCGCCGGGTAAATTCCGGCGTCTCATCTAGCATTGGCCACAACGTTCGCGGCTGATGGTACTGAGACGATATACCCTTATCATCAAGAATCTCCAGCGCCTCTATGATCACGCCGTAAGTCATACCCACACCAATCAGGCCAACATCAGCGGTATCGCTGCCATGGGTGATCGCCGATGGTAAATCCGACTGCATGGTACGTAATTTTGTTTGACGCTTATGCATCATGCGGATGCGGTTTCTGGCATCTGTGGAAACCTGTCCAAACTCATCGTGCTCGTTTCCAGTTACCAGGGACATGCCTCCTGGCGTTCCTGCCGGTGCAAAAGCCGACACCCCGCTATCGGTAAATGCATAGCGCTTATAGGTTTTCATGGCTGCAAGTGCGTCGGCATCCAGGCGGTCACCACGATTGATTTCGACCTGCTGCGGGTCGATCGGTTCAATGGTCGCAAGATTTTGCGACAGCCCCTGATCCAGCGCGATAAATACTGGAACCTGATACTGCTCTGCCAGATTACAGGCCGTTACAGTGATGCCGAAGCATTCTTCTGGTGTGCTGGGGGCAAGCACGATGCGAGGAAAATCTCCGTGGCCCCCATATACCAGTAAATTGATATCACTTTGTTCAGGTTTGGTCGGCATGCCCGTACTGGGACCACTGCGCTGAGAATCAACAATGACCAGCGGAATTTCTGCCATCCCCAGTTGGCTGATACCTTCCTGCATCAGAGACAACCCGGGCCCGGAAGTTGCAACCATCGTTCTCGTGCCCGTCAACGCTGCACCGATTGCCATATTCACCACTGACAGTTCGTCTTCAACCTGCCGTACGATTCCACCGAACTTGGGCAACCATTTTTCAAGCCACTCCATGATATCTGTCGAGGGCGTTATGGGATACCCGGCAAAAAATCGTCCCCCCGCAACCATAAAACCGAATGCCACTGCTTCGTTGCCGGTAATCAGCATCTGGGGATGCGGATCGGCGCTGACAATGTCATAAAGACCATTGTCGGCCGTCAGCCCAGCATCGTCGGAAAGTTCGTGGCCGAGCCTCAAGGCATCAAGATTGTATTTGAGCGCCTGTGCACCCCGACGGGTAAAGCGCTTCTCGAACGACTGGTGCATATCCTCATCGCTCAATCCGATCAAGCGACCAATGACTGCCGATGACACACTGTTCTTGTAAATATCCTGGCGAAAAGCCCGTATTGCATGCCGGCTGAATGGAATGCCGATCACCCGTGCTCCCTCAGGCACACCACTGTTGGGCGGTAGATCACCAGCAGAATTGTCGTGAATCACGATGCTACGATCATTGAGCCGGTGGGCGTTTTTTTTAATCGCCGATTGATCAAACACCACAATCAGATCGATCTGGCTACCGATCGATAGGTGCTCATCCTTAGATGCTCGCAAGGCCGCGGTCACGATGCCTCCCTTGATACGCGACAGCACATCACGTTCTGCGTAAGCACGAAATCCGACGGATCGTAAGGCGTCTGCCAGTATATTGATAACAGTCAGCGAACCATCGCCTCCCTGGCCCGAGACAATGATGCTTAGATCCTCAAGCCGTGGTCGGGACGCACTCATGAATCGTTTTCCTGTTTCTTCGCTGCCTTTTTCTTTTTTGGGGGAGGCGGGGGCAAAGGCCGCCAATCCTTTACAGAGTTACCGTCCTCCCAACCCCGGTAATAGTGCTTGGGGTCGAGATTTCCAATCAGCTCACGCTCTAATTGAGTAGGCATCAAGGCGGGCAAAGGCCGGGTGCGTTTGTAACGCGAGAGACGGCTCAAAAGTTCTTTGGCTTTGGGCAGCTCGGAAAGTTCTTTGGTTTCCACCCAGCCGGCCTCGAGCAGGGCCTGCCAGGCCCTGTGCCCGGCCTCCGTCCGAATGACCGTAAATGTCCAGCCATTGAGTCCGATACCGCCCAGTCCAATGTCCGCATTGTCGGCGGCGTAATCCATACAGTAAAGACAGGCAGGCCTGGCGTACTTACCAAACGCTTTCAGCGAACGGGTTTCTTCTCGGCCATCACGCAACTTAATCTCAAGCCGGCCCTTGATATTGATATTGCTAACATCCCGCTTGGATACTCCCAGATCGTCAGCCAGCCAGTCCATGCCCTTTTCGGTAAAGGCCTCAGAACAAAACAGTCCGATCACCAGCCCAATGTTCTGCCTGTACCATTCAGCCACGTCCAACCGAATGCTGGAGAATTGCTGCTGCCGCACACCATCGACCTGGCACGGCACACCCACAACCGCCAGCGGCGCGATACCCCGTTTCATGGCTTCGACCAGCACTAGTGTATTTGGCTGGTAGGAATAACGCGATCTGGCACTGGCAATCACTTCCTCAGGGGTAGTCGCCAGATGGGCATAACCCATCTGCGGATTGTCTGGATCTTCATTACCCACCACCATGCCCTTTAACTGCCCTGTTTGCATACCGTGCACACCCAACGCTGAACAGATACCGCCATCCTGGCCGGCTTCCAATATGTAGTCCTTTGTTGTACGCGCGAGTACGCCGTAGGCATAAGGCCCAAACCCGTCGTCCATAACGGGTTGGCGTAATTCAATCTGCTGGGCCAGGTCCTGATCAGTTGGCCGTAAAACGGGACACGCATCCACACACAACTCGCAATAAACACAGGCACTGTTTCGCACGTCGACCGGTTTCTCGTTCTCATAATCGAAAACATCAACCGGACAGATCGTCAGGCACGCTGCGCAGCCGATACACTTCCCGGGATTGACCACCTCTTCCATAAGGAAATCGACTGCCTTGAACCCGCCTCGGTTGTACTCCGAACGCCATGCGTACGCCCATTCGTTCGGGTCGGCGCCCTCGTCAAGCAGCCTGTGGTAACGCTCCTGAACTTCTTTTGTCAGATCTTGGGACATACTCGCGCCCGGAGTTGAGTGCAATTGCGATCGCCGAACAGGCATAAAAACGGTAAATACACCATGGTTATGTGTCTACGTGGAATCGTCCCGCCTGAATAGAGGCAAAGCCAAAACTTTCAAGCGCGAACGATACCAGATTTACTGCTTAATGAAAGTCTGTGGTAACCAAAACCGAGGACGGCGGCGAATCAGGTGGCCCGGCCGGCTCCATAGATCCGAATAATCTTTGTCCTGTATGGCCTTTTTTCGTGCACGATCACTCATGTTATATGTATCAGTCCGCCTGGAGGTAGTTGTTATCAAGACTACCTAATTTTTTATTTCTTCAAAAAACAAATACTGACGCTTGAAGTTGTCGCACTCGGTGCAGCCACTTGGGAATTGGAACAACAGTTTCTGCGGGACTCACCAATTGCCTCACTTGTAGTAGATTGGTCGGGCATTATGAAGCACTCGTGTCAAACAATACAGGCCTGTCGGTACCGGACCGGTCAAGGTTCAAATCGAATCGAGCCTGCCTGTAGTCAGGTGACAGGTTCAAAGTGCCGGGCGAATGACATCGGCAAAGTGCTGCATACTGTCGAGGGACTGCTCCAGCGTGTCCCGCTGGAAATTGAGCATAAGTCCCTGTACGCCAGTCTCGGCAAGTGCCCCTACGTCCTCAACGATCTGTTCGACTGACCCGCTCAGAAGATGACGGCTGCCGTCATCCAGAGTTAGGGTCTTGTGCTCATCGAACCACAACGCGCAGTAGACCAGCGAAATGCTCGCCGGATCCCGATCCTCTTCAGTGGCAATCTCACCAAGACGCTGAACACGCTCGGCAAACCGGTCGATCGAACCCAGCGGGAAACGGGGGTTGTTACCAATCGGATACCAGGTATCCCCGTACCGTGCTGTACGCCGCAATGCCGGACCGCTCTCGCCCCCGACCCATATCGGCGGATGGGGTTTCTGCACTGGTTTGGGGAGAAAGCTGATATTCCGGAAACGGACAAAGTCTCCTTCGAAAACCGGGTCGTCCTCGGTCCACAGAATCTTGAATGCCTCCAAGTACTCGTCGGTTACCTGCCCGCGCTGATCAAACGACGGCGCACCGAGCGCTTCGAATTCCTCGCGCATCCATCCCGCCCCGACACCGAGTGTCATGCGCCCATGTGAGAGTACATCGATGCTCGCCACCAACTTGGCCGACTCCAGAGCACCCCGATGCGGAATCACAGTTACCGACGTAACCAGGCGAGGCCCCGTGGTCACTGCAGCGAGAAAGGTAAGCACGCTGAACTGGTCGAGACAGGATCCTGACTCGGACCCTGGAAAATTGCCTGAAGGTGAATAGGGATAGCGCGAGTCGATTTTCCTCGGCACTACGATGTGGTCAGGGACAGCAAGGTAGGCAAATCCGAGTTGGTCCGCGCGCCTGGCCAGTTGTTCGATCGTTTGTGGTTCTGCCAGCGGCCCGCGCGTGGGGATAGTCATTCCAAAATCCATGGTATTTTCCTCGTTCTACGCTATCGACAACATATCGGCCGTGTTGGCGAATGAGAAGCTCCAATCTCTAAGCAATCATCCGGTCGCCAACCCCATAACGGTCGGGGAAAATGACTAAGGTCGCTTATCCTCATCTGTAGTATCGCCGGTGGTGAACCAATCCACTCCACTTTCGCCATTAGACCCAGGCAGTCGATGGCCGGACCTGTCCAGTAATGAATGCCATGGGTTTTCGAATCCCATGACACTGCCCATTTCGATCAGACGATTATCGATTATGGGAAGGATTGTTGTCTAGGCTCTACTCATGGTGTCTATGGGCCAAGAATCTGCAAGGACTGTCAAGGCATTAAGAGTTGTCTAAGTCCTCATGGCAAGGTAGATTGGCACTGTCCAAATGCGAACCAACACCCACATTCAAACTTCATCGGGCAATTGAATTTTGTCGGGCCAAGGTTTTAAGGAAAGAGCAGTACCCGGAACGACCAGTCCATTACATCAACAACATATACTGACTACAGGTTAGCAGAATGCCGAATATTTCAGATCTAAGTATCATGCTCTTTCCCTGGGGCGCCCAGAAAACTTCCGTGAATGAGATTGTTGAGGTCGCCAAGTTAGCTGAAGATCTTGGATTTTACTCGGCAACCATGCCTACCCACATGACCATGGCGCCGAACTGGTTGTTCGAAACTTTTCCCAATCACGACGTGCTTGACGCGCTGGCAATAGCGCCAGTCATTGCTGCAGCCACTTCGACACTGAAGATCGGATTCAATTCGATCCTTCCACCATTACTGCCGCCTTACCAGTGGGCCAAGTACCTGTCGACACTGGACGTGATTTCCAACGGACGGTTGATCGCCGGTGCTGCAATGGGGTGGTGGGAAGAGGATTTCACTTCAACAGGTGTGAATCGAAAGGCGCGAGGAAAACTATTCGATGAACAACTCGAAGTAATCACGCAACTGTGGACCCAGGACCGGGTTACATTTAATGGCGAGCACTACCAGTTGACCGACATCCCGCTTGAACCCAAACCAGTGCAGAAACCCTACCCTCCGATCTGGATCGGCGGCGGAGTCAAATCGATCTGGCGTGCAGCACGCTACGGCGAGTGCATTCTGGCTTTCTGGCCCAATGCGGATGAAGTGAGAGACCTGTGGGTCCCGAAACTTAAGGAAGAAGGGCAAAAATATGGCACCGATCCGAAACTGGCCAGCTTTACTTTTGCCTATGTCGCGGACAGCCAGCGCGATCTGGAGGCTTACGGAGCGAAGCTACAGACCGCTGTAGCCTTTGACCAACCCGATGTCGATCCTCAACAGGTAACCATCACGGGATCGCCTGAAGCCTGTGCTGAACGTATCCATTCGCTGCATGCGGCGGGCGTCTGGCACTTCGTGGTCGAATTTCAGTTCCATGGACTAGAGACACCCAGTTTTGCAATGAAGCAGATGGAGAAGTTCGCCAAACAGGTCGCGCCTTTGCTCTGAAGGATGTTGCCACCTTTCAGATAGCTTCAAATACCTGGAGTTTCACCTTCTTCGGGCACTGAGCAGTGCCGCTTGTGGCCCGGTTTGGAATGGCCAACAACGAGATTCCTGCGTCACAGTCGGCTCTACCGGTCGCCTACCGGCGGATCACAAGAGACTGGATTCCCGATCACGAGCTTTGTAAAGCCGCGTACTGATCCAGCAGCGGCATCACCACGTCCTGGCCTGCCGACGGCAGTTGCAGGAGTACTCGCATGACGCCGGCTTCTCGGCACTTGGCCAAGTAATCCGCCTTTGGGGGCGCTCGAAACACACTGACAGCGATGGAATTCATGTCTCGACCCGCTTCATCGGCATAGCCGCGCAACTCTTCCATCACCGTTTTGGGATCGCTCATGAAGTTCCCACGGGGCATCCAGCCGTCGCAGAAATCCATCACCCGTCTCAGGCTGTACTTGGTCTCACCACCTAACAGGATGGGAGGATGGGGTTTCTGCACCGGTTTGGGCCATGACCAGGCAGGCTCAAAACGTGTAAATGCCCCATCGTAGCTAGCCTCTTCCCCGGTCCAGATAGCCTGCATAGCTTTAACTCGGTCGACCATGACCCGAAACCGGTCTTCATACCGGGTGCCGTGGTTCTGCAATTCGTCCTGGTTCCATCCGGCGCCTATGCCAAACTCAAACCGCCCTTCGGAAATCAGATCCAGGCTGGCGACGGCTTTCGCCGTCACGATAGGGTCACGCTGGCTTACCAGGCAGATCCCAGTACCGATACGCAGCGTCCGGGTCACGACAGCGGCCGCCGTCAAGTCGACGAACGGATCCAAGGTGTTGGAATATTCCCGGGGTAACGGTTCACCCCCTGGAAAAGGCGTTCGACGACTGAGCGGAATATGCGTATGTTCGGGCACAAACAATGACTCGAAGCCTCGTTCTTCCAGAGCACGGGCAAGGTCGACCATCCGAATCGAGTATTCCGTGGAAAAGATAAAAACGCCAATTTTCATGATTCCGAACCTTTAGGGAGATTGAATGCTCATATTATGCTTTTATCGCGCAACCCGTCGATACGCTCTTTGCTGTAGCCCAGTTCGTCCAGAAGATCGTTGGTGTGCTGTCCCAAACCTGGCGCAGGCTCGGACGGAGTCTCACCCTCGCTGCTTCGAACAGGGTTGGCAACCATCCGGTAGGTGCCATCGGTCGGATGAGTGAGTGACTGCAAGCGGCCCTCCGCCGCCACGAACGGGTTATCGAGCGCCTGAGCAATATCATTGACCGGCGCGACCGGCACGGTACCGGATAGGATCTCGAGCCATTGCTCCGTGGATCGCTCGGACAGCACTTGATCGAGAATTCTTGTGATCTCGTCTCTGTGCTCCAGGCGCTCAGTGAATGTTCGGAAACGCGAATCGTCTTTCCACTCCGCATGCCCAAGCCCATCGCACAAGGCAACCCAGAACTTCTCCTTGTTGCACATGATGAAGATCCAGCCGTCGCCAGTGCGGTAGAGCTGACAGGGCACCAGCGATGGATGCGCAGAACGAGGCAAACGCTGCTGGCTTTCACCCTTGTTGAGATACCAGGTCGCGAGGTAATTGGTGGTACTGAGGGCAAAATCGAACAGGCTGACGTCCATGTCCTGGCCCCGACCGCTGGCCCGTACTCCGGTAAGTCCGGCGAGCACGGCATAAGCCAGCCCCAGCCCCGTCATGAAGTCAACCACCGACAGCCCGAAGCGTGCCGGGGGAGACCCTGGTTCACCGGTCAGTGAGAGGAAACCAGCCTCGGCCTGCATCAGGTAATCATAACCCGGCCAGTTGGCACGCGGCCCTGTGCGACCGTAGGCACTTAAGTGCGCACAGACGACCTGCGGGTTCCAGCGCTTGAGGTGTGCGTAGGTCAAACCGAGTTTTTCCGGCACATCTCCGCGCAGGTTCGAACACACGGCATCGGCCGTCTCGACCAGCTCGTGGAACACAGGCCGGGACTCAGGCCTACTGAGATCCAGCGTAAAGCTTTTCTTGTTACGGTTCAGCGAATGGTAGAAAAGGCTGTCATGTGGATCGAAAAAATGCGGCCCAACACTGCGCGCCATATCACCGCCATCGTTCGGGTTCTCGATCTTGATCACCTCTGCGCCGAGATCAGCCAGAAACATCGTCCCGAACGGGCCAGCGCCATACTGTTCAACGGCAATGACTCGGACAGATGCCAGCGGCAACATCAACGGATCTCTAACGAGCTAACGGTCATACCTTAGTGCGCGCTACCAGTTGCTTGGAGATGATGATTCGCTGCAGTTCGTTGGTGCCCTCACCAATCGCCAGAAGTGGTGCATCCCTGTAATAGCGCTCAATATTGAACTCACGCGAATACCCATAGGCACCGTGAATACGCATCGCGTCAACACTGTTACTGATGGCTGCTTCAGACGCATGCAGTTTCGCCATGCCGGCTTCCATGTCACAGCGCCTGCCGCTGTCATACGCCTGCGCTGCAGATTCTGTCAGGAGCCGGGCGGCCTCTACCCTTGTCGCCATATCTGCCAGCTTAAGCTGAATCGCCTGATGTTCGCATATGGGCTTGCCGAAACTCTTACGCACCTGGGCGTAGGCGATCGATTCTTCAAGACAAGCGCGCGCTATCCCAACACCCCGAGCGGCAATGTTGATTCTTCCCAGTTCAAGTCCGGACAGTATCTGCTGCAGCCCCCGTCCCTCTTCTTCACCAACAAGATTTTCACGTGAGACCTTGCAGTCCTCAAACAACAACTCTGCTGTATCTATTCCCTTGTATCCCAACTTATCCAGCTTTCGCACAACGTTAAAACCTGGCCCCTTTTCTATTAGTAGCAGGCTCATACCCCGGTGCGCAGGCTCTGCACGTGGATCAGTCTTCACTAACACGGCCAAAATACCACCCTCGGCACTGTTGGTTATCCAGGTCTTGACCCCATTAACCACGTAGTGATCATCCTCACCGACAGCCTGGGTTCTGATTCCCTGCAGATCAGTTCCACAGTCAGGCTCGGTCAGTCCGATTCCACCACGCAATTCGCCGGATGCAAATCTGGGGAGATAGTGCTTTTTCTGGTCCGTGGTGCCAAACCGCTGAACGGCAGCAGCCATAATAAGGTGGGAGTTGAATATTCCTGATACCGACATCCACACTGCTGATATCCGCTCAATGATAGACGCGTAGGTAGTAGCAGACAGCCCCAGTCCACCATACTCAGTGGAAATCGTCGCACCGAACAGTCCCAATTCAATCATTCGATCGACAATGGCCTGGGGATAGGTATCGCTGGCTTCTAACTCCCTGGCAACGGGACGCACATCACGCTCCAGAAATTTGTCAACGGAATCCAGAATCATCGTCTCTTCGCTGGAGCGCATTTCTACACCACTCATGGATGGTCACCTCTTGCTGGCCTGAGCTGACAACTGGTTAATCGTCTGCTGCATAACCTCGTTTGGGCACCAGGAAGGCTCTCTGGTAGGTCATCACGATGGTGTCGTCGGCCTTCATGGCTGTGGTCCTGGCGGACACGATTCCCTGGTTCGGACGACTCTTGGACTCTCGCTTGTCCAGTACTTCTGATTCCGCATACAAAGTATCTCCAGCAAAGACCGGCGCGGTCAGGCTGATATCCGTCCAGCCGAGGTTAGCGATTGCTTTTTGGCTGAGATCACTCACGCTCATGCCAGCGACGATAGATAAGGTCAGTGCTGAGTTCACCAACGGCTTGCCGAATTCTGTTTTTGCTGCATATTCCGCATCGAAGTGGATCGGATGTGTATTCATCGTCAACAGCGTAAACCAGGTGTTATCAGCTTCCGTAATCGTTCTCCCCGGCCGATGTTCGTAAATATCACCAATCTGGAAATCCTCAAAGTAACGACCATAGGACTCCCGATATCGACCAGGCCCCACCTCTTTTCTTTCAACAACCATAAAGATGCGACTTACACAGCCTTGAGCGTTGCTGCCGGTTGGGCACGAGTGAGATCCAGCAGTCCGTGGATGTTCTTCTGGTCGTCGAGTTGGAGTATTCCCTTCGCCAGTTGATCAAGCGAATCTGGGTCGAGATAAGGCGCAACAAGCGTATCAAACTTACCCCGCATTTCAGCATCGCTCAGGAAATTATTCGGCTCGCCTTTCGGGTCAACCACCATCTGCTCAAAGCTGGTGCCTTCGATATCAACTCGCGCCACACCGCTCATGTTTGTCGGATAATGCGCCTCAGCCCGGTCATCAACCACCGCCTTGATTTTCTTGCACAGTGCCAGGGTGTCCTGATCATCAAGATGGGTTTCATAATCATCCCATCCCATCCGCCCTTCTCGAATAGCCACCGCACCGACGAACGCCATTGAAAACTGGCCATCGACGTAGTTCTTCGGGTTTTGCTTTTCACTTTCCGGATCACCAATCAGGTTCCAGCCGGTCCGGGGCAATCCGACTTCTATCGCCTCGACGGCACGGTAGTCGACATCATTGGCTGCCCTTATCGCAATAAGTGCATCGATCGCGGCATGGCCATAACGACACGAAGGATAGGGCTTTACTGCGATGTTCATGGTTTCGTAGGCTTCACCCAATCCAGCAATTACCTCAGTGGGGTCCGCATCGGGCGCATAGGCCTTGAGAAAACCACCTTTAGTGCCTTCCAGGGACTCCTTAGTCCCAATAAACCCTTTAGATGCCATCACCGCCGACACCAGTCCACCCATTGCGGCATAACCCACATGAAAGGGCTTGTTCCAGGCCCCATCAACGAGAAACTGCATCGAACCTGCTGCCTGGCTCCCGCAGAGCCCGAATGCGCTGACGATCTGATCGGTGGTCAGGCCCAGAATACTGCCAGCGGCAGCCGCAGCACCAAACACACCACAGGTTGCGGTCGGGTGAAAACCCCGGTTGTAGTGTTCTGTGGGATTCAGTGCAATGCTAAGACGGATCTGGACTTCGTAACCTGCCACAATGCCGGCAACAACCCGCTGACCATCGGCCCCAGTCATCTCTGCTGCTGCCAGTGCTGCAGGAACGATAGGTGCGCTGGGATGGATCGAACCACGCGCATGGGTATCATCAAAATCGAGTGAATGCGCAAGATTTCCGTTGTAAAACGCCGCCGCCGCGGGCGAGTAACCCCGCTCATCTCCAATCACCACTGCGTCACCACCCGAAAGCCCAAGCACGTCCAGGGAGTCTGACATGGCAGAATTCAAAGCCGCTGCATGCCGGGCCCGCAGCGCAATACCCACATGGTCCAACACCAGCAAGCGAGTGCGCTCAACAACATCTTGTGGAAGCCTGCTGAACTGAAGGTCAGCGACAAATTGTGCAAGGCTGGCAGTTTCTGATTTCATTTTGGTCACTCCGTATTCTGCTGTAACAAAATCGTAACGGTCGAACGCCCGATCATAATCGGCAATGAGCGCCGGGTCCAACAATAGCAGACTCTACACACTCAGCATGCCGACCGATATTCAGCTTTTGCCGGTCAATTTTTCTAGCATTCATGAGTGTTCCGACACACCTGATTTTTCCAGTATCGCCTGTAACATGACGTTAGCACCGGCAGTGGCCCATTCGGGCTTGATATCCTCAACCTCATTGTGGCTGATACCGTCGACACAGGGAATGAAAATCATCGATGTAGGCGCGGCTTGGGCAATAAAACAGGCATCATGTCCGGCACCTGCAACGATCTCCCGCGCTGAATACCCCATCTGATCAGCCCCTGCCCGTACAGCTGAAATACACCCCTTGTCGAACGGAACCGGCGCATAGTAGAAGATCTGTTCCAACTCGTATTCAAGTCCTGACTTATGACAGATATCAGCCACACTATCACGTAACACACGGTCCATCTGACTCAACACATTATCATCGGGGTGGCGGAAATCCGCCGTGATGAATGTCCGGCCGGGGATAACATTCCTGGAGTTAGGGTAAGCGTCTATCATGCCGACGGTCGAACATGCCAGCGGGGCATGTGACAAACCGATCTCGTTAACTCGTTCGATGATCCGCGCAGCACCAACCAAAGCATCTTTGCGCCGATCCATCGGTGTCGGGCCGGCGTGAGATTCAACCCCGGTCAGAGTGATTTCGTACCATCGTTGCCCCTGTGCATCGGTAACGATGCCAATAGTCGTTCCTTCTTCGACAAGAATTGGACCCTGTTCGATATGCGCCTCAAAATAGGCCTGTAAAGGACGCCCCATGGGAGCCTGACCGGCGTAGCCGATTCTTTGCAATTCTTCTCCCATGGTGCGGCCCTGATCATCTGACCGGCTCAAACCATAATCAAGCTCGTAAACCCCAGCGAAGACGCCCGAGGCGACCATGGCCGGGGCAAAGCGACTGCCTTCTTCATTGGTCCAACACACAGCCTCCACTGAATGCTTTGTCTGTACCCCCAGGTCATTCAACGTACGAATAACTTCCAGTCCGGTCAGCACCCCGTAGACCCCATCAAATCGCCCACCGGTTGGCTGGGTGTCCAAATGACTGCCCGCAACAACTGATGGTAATTCGGGTTCATTACCCGCACGGCGTGCAAATATATTGCCCATTTGATCTACAGAAATACTGCAGCCTGCTTCCGTACACCAACGAACAAAAAGATCACGCCCAGCCTTATCTTCGTCGGTTAATGCAAGCCGGCAAGACCCACCTTTGTCTGTGGCTCCGATCCAGGCCATATCCATTAGACTCTGCCATAAGCGCTCGGCATTTATCTGGTGCGGTTTATCATTTTTCATACATCTACTCCTGGTGACTCTATTCAGGAATCACACCGTCCTACCCCTAGACAACAGAACGATTCTAGCCACGTCAACCTATGATTGGTGAAATCAACGTTGACCAGCTACACCGTACATTCTAAATTCGAATAATCTTTCTAGCACTTGTTTCAACACGGGTCAATTTCTCAACACTAGAGGGCGCAATGATCCGGGCCTGAATTAACAAAAGACTCTATACCGTTTGTCGAGTTTGCCTAAACCGCCATAGTGCATGAAAAAACAAAGCAGCAACAACAACACTACCACCCAAAAGAGTCCTAATACCAGGCTCCTCTCCAATCACGATCCAAACCCAAATCGGACCGATGATTGTTTCTAAAAGCGTTAGCATGGCTACCTCCGGTGCTGGAAGATAGCGTGGCCCAAGAGTTAGGAGTGCGAGCGCTACAGGTAATACAACGCTTGCACCAATCACCAAGTAAAACCACTGATCGAATCCTAGAACAGGAAACTGGGCAAAAGGACAGGCGACCAACGCAGCCAATAATAGCCCCAAGCCAGCAGCAGGAATCATATTGAGGTCGCGGCTATAACGTACCACTGTATACACGCCAGCAATAACAACAGCATTAATCAGTGCCATTAGATCCCCCAGCCAGTTACCCGTAGCCAATCCAGCGCTTGCCACAACCACGAGACCAAGAGCTGCCGACCAGATAGCAACCCATGTGGGTCGTTCAATCACATCAGCCAAAAATAGTCGGGTTAGCAGTGCGGCAATTAATGGCGTGCTTGCAAATATGACGAGGACGTTTGCCACCGTTGTTCGCTCTAGCGCCAAGTAGAAGGTCCAGCTTGCCGCACCTTCGAGCACTACCACCACTAGACCCCCGACACCGATCATCAATATGTTCCGCAGAAAATCTCGTCCACAATAGAGGGAAAATCCCACGAGCATTACGAGACCACCAATGGTGCATCTATAAACAACAAGCGTGAGAAACTCTACATCGACCAGTCGGATCAGCAAGGCGTCTGGCGTAAAGATCAGAACACCTATGAATGTCAGCCAAAACCCTTTACGGTAGTCAGAACTCAAAAGATTCTCCATTTTTCCCAAGACTGAAGCCCATGCTGTCATCCCAACATTGGATTAAGGACACGCACGACCCAACGAATTGCTATCGGTCCACTAACTCAGGGGATAACTACGGTCAGTTAGAACGCTGCGCAATAAATGCCTCGATCGAATCGACCGGAACCGGACCAGCTTGAAAAGCAACGAGAATTCCACTGGGATTAAAGATCATTATAGAGGGTGTGCCCTGGAATGGCTGACGACTATGAAGTAAGACGAACTCTGCAACCTCGTCTACTTCCCCGATCAGTGACTCAAAGTCGTTACCTAGCTCTTCCAACAGAGCCCAAGCATCACCGAAGCCCACGCGACCATCTATTGATAGACCTATGACTGTAAAACTTCGACTCTTTTGTCGACGGGCCAAATCTGCGTAGGCTGGTAATTCTTTCTGACAGATTGGGCACATAAATGACCAGATCACCACAACAAGCCAGCGCTCTCCATCAAAAAACTCTTCGATTGTTGCGGGTTGACCCTCGAAGTCGCCGAACGTCTGCTGTCCAAATGACCTCGCCGAACAAAATACCAGCAATGCCGTACAGACAACAACCGCCAATATAGATCGCATCTCGTTCATGACTCACATCATTTGTTAGATGACGCTACAGACGATTGCGGCTCGTATCGAATAACAATCGCAATACCCGCCACAGCAATAGCGATACCCATCAGCGTTATCAGGGACAGTCCTTGATCAAAAAGCAGCCAGTCGAATACAGCCGTAACTGGCGGCATTAAAAAGAAAAGGCTAACCACGTTGGTTGCCGCCTTTCGACGAACCAGCCACCATAATAATGCATAAGCGCCTACTGAAAGCACAAAAACCAACCACATCAAAGCAAACACGAACGTGCCAGTCCACTCGACGTACCCAGTTTCAAACCAACTTGAGATGCCCCACATCAGCAGGGCGGCAACTATGAGCTGAATCATCGTGCCCGAACGCAGATCTACACTAGCGCAAAATCTTTTCTGGTACAGTGTTCCGACACTGATACTCACCACACATAGAAGAGATAGATACACTGCAGGGGCGCCACTACCAAAACCAATACTGGAAAAATTAGCCACAATAACTAAAATGACTCCGACTGTTCCTAAGAAGAACCCACCCCATTGCCGAATATTTACGGCTTCCCCCAGAATCGGACCAATCAACACAGCCGTAATCATCGGTTGCATGCCCACAACTACCGCGATTGTGGTCGGTGTTAGTCCTGCTTTTATAGAAGCAAATCCGCCATATAGATATAAACCGTGGACCAAAGCTCCAGCAACGGCACAGTGAATCCACTCTCGAACACTTGTCGGCAGCGGCGCTCGACTAGTAACGACGAGCGCAACCATAAATGCGGCGGCCAGTGCGAATCGCATCATCAAAAATGTAGCAGCTTCCGCATAGGGTAAACCTAGCCGCGCACTTATATAGCCTGTACTCCACAAAACCACAAATAAACTGGGGGCACCCGCCAGCAATAGTTGTTCCGTCACTGAGTTTGTTTTAAACAAGGTCACCTAACTAGGCTCCATGGATCGAGGGAAAGGTACTTACCATTACACACATATCGGGCTTGATTTGTAGATAATACCAATTACAGTCTCCAAACGATCCGTCTACAACATCTCATTACCCCAATACCAAACACATGACAGATGAATCCCTATCAATAGATGCTACACAAGATACTTTTTCCAGTGAGGTAATCGATCGATCCAAAGACCTACCTGTCTTGGTCGATTTTTGGGCTGAATGGTGTAATCCGTGCAAAATGTTAGCACCAATACTTACAAAACTAGCTAGCGAACTTGTCGGCAAGTTTCACCTAGTTAAGGTAGATACAGACAGCGAGCAACAGATTGCGACACAGTACGGTGTCCGCAGTTTGCCAACGGTGAAACTCTTTAAAGATGGGCAGGTTACCGACGAATTCATTGGCGTACTTCCCGAAAATGCTATTCGTGAGTTCCTAGAGCGACACCTTGATAGGCCAGCGGATGAAGTTCTAAAACAAGCCACTGAACTTGCAGACCAAGATAATCATTCTGAAGCGATTACATTGTTGCAGCAGGCTCTTATCGACGATCCAGACTACGACAAACTCCAATTCAGACTGGCATCATATCAACTTGCTAACGGAGATCCCGGTGAAGCAAAAGCAACGCTTAAAACAGTGGCGCTGCCTCGACAACAGGATACTGATTACAAAGCACTGCTGGCAACGATTGAAATGAACGAACTCGCCGGATCAGAAGTGACCGTCGAGTCCCTCAGGATGGAAATCGCCGCTGCACCTGAAAACCACGAAGCACGCCGACAACTCAGCACACTTCTTTTTTTGGAGGCTGACATCGACGGCGCCATGTCCGAGGCACTGGAGATCGTAAAGATTGGCCGTGAAAAGGATCGAGACTCCGGGCGTGAAGCACTGCTAAAAATGTTCGAAGCCCTGGGTAATTCAAACGAGTATGTCATTCGTTATCGACGCCTGCTCGCTCAGACATTGAACTGACACCAGCAGGAAGTACTACCGGGATGTTATGGTGCGCAGTGACTGATACAGTCGCAATTTCAAACGGTATTAGTAGGTCACAACGCTGCGGATAGACTTGCCCTCATGCATCAAATCAAATGCTGAATTGATATCTTCCAGCGGCATTGTGTGTGTAATCAGGTCATCGATGTTGATTTTTCCATCCATATACCAATCAACAATCCGCGGAACCTCTGTCCGACCTCTGGCACCACCAAAAGCAGTGCCTCTCCACACTCTACCGGTCACCAACTGAAACGGCCGGGTGGCTATCTCAGCACCTGCAGGTGCGACACCAATAATGATACTTTCGCCCCAACCCTTGTGGCAGCACTCCAGCGCCTGGCGCATTACTTCCACATTGCCGATACATTCAAAACTGTAGTCTGCACCGCCCCGCGTGAGATCGACCAGGTGCGCAACCAGGTCACCTTCTACCTCGCTCGGATTGACAAAATGGGTTACGCCGAACTTTTCGCCCAGAGACTTACGCTCAGAATTCAGGTCAACACCGATAATCATGTCGGCACCAACAAGCCTTGCGCCCTGAACAACATTCAGGCCTATACCCCCCAGACCGAACACAACCACGTTTGAACCGGGTTCTACCTTGGCAGTATTGATCACCGCACCGATACCGGTGGTCACACCGCAACCGATGTAGCAGACCTTATCAAATGGTGCATCAGGACGGATTTTGGCAGCAGCAATCTCGGGTAATACTGTGTAGTTTGAAAACGTTGACGTACCCATGTAATGGAAAAGTCTGTCATTGCCGAGCGAGAAACGACTGCTTTCATCCGGCATCAAGCCGCGACCTTGTGTTTCACGAATCGCCTGACAGAGATTTGTTTTGCCCGAGGTACAGTATTCACAAACGCGACATTCCGGGGTGTAAAGTGGAATGACGTGGTCACCCTCACTCAACGTTGTCACTCCTTTCCCGACTTCAACCACCACTCCCGCCCCTTCGTGTCCGAGTATGGCTGGGAAAAGTCCTTCCGGGTCGTCTCCAGACAGGGTAAACGCATCGGTGTGACATATTCCCGTCGCCCTGATCTCTATCAAAACCTCTCCTTCCCGGGGCCCGTCTACGTTGACCGTTTCAATACTGAGCGGCTTACCGGCATCGTGGGCAACTGCGGCACGACTGGCTATCATGATGCAACTCCTGATCTTTGATTAAGCGAGATATCCCGGGCAATTATAGCGATCCTAGGTTGTAACTAGAAACCGGTAATAACCGAACGACCTCGACCACTTCCCTACCCGACTTGGTCCAACAAGCTATCCCTGATTATCCACGGGGATGATGCTCAGCGTGCAGTGACTGCAGGCGTGCCCGGGCGACATGGGTATAGATTTGTGTTGTTGAAAGATCGGAATGGCCCAGCAGCATCTGAACACTACGAAGATCTGCGCCATGATTGAGCAGGTGGGTGGCAAAGGCATGACGTAGGGAATGTGGTGATAATGCCTCGTTCACACCGGCGACGGTCGCATAGCGTTTAATCAGTTGCCAGAATGCCTGGCGCGACATCGGACCGCCTCGGCGAGTAACGAAAACTGCTTCAGACATCCTGTCTCCCAGTAACTCGGGTCGGGCATCGTTGAGATACTGTGCCAGATACGCAAGCGCCTCCTGGCCAAGTGGAACGATACGCTCTCGCCCTCCTTTGCCTGTCACCCGCACCAGACCGGCAGCGGCATCGAGTCCACTTAGTGTCAGGTTTACCAGTTCTGAAACCCGCAACCCAGTGGCATAGATCGTCTCAAGCATCGCTCGATCGCGAATTCCGAGTGCTGTGTTTTCAGCCGGTGCTGCCAGAAGTTGCTCTACACTGGATTCAGACAATGTTTTAGGGAGTGTTTTGCCGATGACCGGTGATTCCAGATCAGACGTTGGATCTGACTCAGCAATTCCCTCCCGAACAAGATAACGGTAAAAACGGCGCAGGCTCGACAACTGTCTTGCTGAAGATCTTACACTGACTCCCGAGCGGACCGTGTGCGCCAGATAGTCAAGAAGCTCAGACTTGGAAGCTTTATCCAGAGGACGCTTCTGTTTTTCCAGCCAGTCCGACATCTTCTTCAGGTCTGTCCGATAGGCCGTCAGGGTGTTGGCGCTCAAGCCGGACTCCAGCCAGACTGCGTCTAGAAACTGATCGATCAGTTGGATATTTCGTTTTTCAGACATCCTTACTGACTCCAGGACTGGCGCAGATCTAGATCCTGAATTTTCTGTTTCAGAACCAGCTGCTGATTTCGGTCGTCAGCCTGCTGCAACAAGTCGAGATAAATCATCCGTGCGTCAGCCAACAAGCCGGCCTGTGTCAGCTGTACAGCCGCCTTGAATCGAGCACTCTGGCTCCACCGCAATGTCGTGGCAGATCTGGTATCGACCGCCGCCGAACGCAGAAACAAATCTGCACTTCGCGCATGTTCATTCAGCGCAGCGTGGGATTCGGCTATCCAGAAAAACAACTCCTGCCGCTGGCGAGGCGTCTGGATAAAATTAGCCACCTGTCCAAACCCCTTCAGCGCGAGTGCGTGGCGGCCAATAGTCTGAAGATCAAAGAACACTTGCATGACACGGTCAAGCATTTCCTCCGACAACTGATCGATCCCCGACAGCCAATCCACCACTGCGATCAACCCGTCATCTGCCTGCCCTGCAAATATCTGGATCCGTGACCGTCGGAGCACCCATTCTCCTTCGTTCATATTAGGGGGCGGTGCTCGCATCTTGCCCGAAAGGCGAGCAGCCAGCGCATAGCGCTGATTCTGTACCGCTTCCTGAGCCAGAGCCTGTAGAAGGTCATCCTCGATCTGATTCTCTGATCCCATCGGGGCAGTATCTCCATACAAAAGCAGAACCAACGGCGATAATTTTGTTTCAATCAGAGACGTCACCAAAGAGCGCGTCAAAATTCCGACTGCATCTTCCCCGACACCTGCACGCAAGATGGTTACCAGCAATGCCCGCTGTCCCTCCGATCCGACGCCGGCGCTCTCTACGGCGTTAATCCAGGATCCCGGATCCTGCGGCCCGAAAGGAATTGCTGGAAGAATCGCCGCAGCGAGTCTGTTATAAGCAGCCAGCAACTGAACCCGCGTCGGTGTCAGCAGCGGGGCCTCTATCTTCACATCGGACACCAACAACCATTCCAGCGCTTTAACCCTGGATGACCAGTCTTTTGCCAGCAACGCGGCTTCCGCCATTACCCCCCAATAGAAGTGTGCATCCACACCGACGTTCAACTGTTCTGCCGATAAGCCCAGACGAGCCAGTACGTCGTCTGCGCTATAGGAACCCTCCCTGAGTCGCGCGACAAGTCGCAATCGTTCGGCTTGTTTCCCTTGCTGACCGACCAGATAACGTAAAGCCTCTCCCGGCCGACCCGATTCCAGCAAAATCGTGGCCCGCAACTCTCCCCAACTCGCGTCATCGGGATAGTACTCAGACTGAAATCGACTGCAGGCCGCGTCCGCATCTAGAAACAAGTTTTCGGCGCGGTAAGCGTCGATCATCAACCGCCTGGCTGTCATCGCGGTCTGGCTGTCAGGCTCGCTGTCAACCCACATCGCTCTTAGCACTGACCGTGCGCTCCTCGGATCATCCTGTACGATATGCACGCCGGCGATCTCGACATAAACCCGAGCCCTAAGCTCGCCATCGAGCCTGGTCAACGCGGATTGAAGACGTGACAGCAACATCGTGTAGTCATCCGCCGCTCTCAGTGCCAGCCACAACTCCTGCTCCCATTCCAACCAATTAGATTTATGCTCGGTTTCTATTTCCTTCAACAGAGCCAGTGCAAGACCTGATGCGCCAGACTGCCGGAGTCCGCGGATCCGGGTCAGCGTAGTCGATGTGTCGACCGCTAGAAACGCGGGGGCAGCGATCTCTGACTCCGGCAGCAGACTCTTGTGAGCCGAAATCTGAGTTCTGAAACCAGTATCGAGTTGTGGCAACCACAAACGCGTGTCGTCTTCTGCCTGTGGCTGATTAGGCGGTAGCGGTGAATGAGTCGGATCAGATAAGACGTTGAGTGGCACGGCGCAGAGCAATACTGCAACAGCCATGCCGGGCATCAGGTTCTTCCACCTGTTTAACTGGTATCCGATCCGTGACTCAAGCAGCCCGAATATACGGTGGGGGAACACAGTTTGGTCACTGCGCAAAGTCATCCAAGGACCCGCGCCGACACCTCGGTTCATATCACAACCTGGCCGAACCGTGCGGCCAGCGTTGGAGGGTGTATCAGGAGATCTTTTCTTTGATCCGGGCAGATCTTCCCGTACGCTCGCGCAGATAATATAACTTGGCTCGTCTGACATCGCCGCGTCGGCGTACTTCGATCGAATCCACCATCGGGCTATGGGTCTGGAAAACACGCTCTACACCCTCACCGTAGGATATTTTACGAACCGTGAACGATGAGTTTAGCCCTCTGTTCTTTTTTGCGATGACAACACCTTCAAACGCCTGTAGGCGCTCTCTGTTCGCTTCTTTGACTTTTACCTGGACACGAACAGTATCACCAACCGCAAATTCCGGTAGATCGGTTTTCAGTTGTTCCTGCTCTAGTTCTTTAATCAGGTTGGTCATTTGAACTCTCCCGTTCTTCTCGCTCGCGTTTGTACTGTTCGAGCAACTGCTGCTCTTCCTTGTTCAGTTCCCTGTTGGCCAGTAAATCCGGCCTGCGCATCCAAGTTCGTCCCAGTGCTTGCTTCAGTCGCCAACGACGGACCTCGTTATGATTACCACTCAGCAACACTGGTGGTACGTTACAACCTCGATACACTTCCGGCCTGGTGTAATGCGGCCAGTCGAGCAGGCCATCACTGAATGAATCAGCAGCAGCCGAACCGTCGTTACCCAGCACACCTGGTAAATGCCTGACCAGCGCCTCTATCAACACCATCGCTGGCAACTCACCCCCGGCAACCACATAATCTCCAATCGAAATTTCCTCATCGACCTCAGTCTCGATCAGACGTTCATCAATGCCCTCGTAGCGTCCACTTAACAAAACCAGCGAACCTTGATCCGTCAGCGCTTTGATACGCGCCTGGTCCAGCTTACCACCCTGTGGAGACAAGTGCAGTACCTTGCCACCACCTGCCGCACGAGCTGCTGTCAATGCCCTACGCAGCGGCTCAATCATCATCACCATACCGGGTCCCCCACCGTAAGGCCGGTCATCTACCCGACGATAGCTATCGTCGGTAAATTCCCTCGGGTCCCACAAGGCCAACTCAAGCGAACCTGACTCGAGGGCTCGTCGGGTCATGCCCCAATAGCGTACTGCATCAAACATTCCGGGAAATATAGTGACCACATCGAGTCGCATCATCCTGCCACCCTACCGGCTCCAACAAACGCCAGTCAGTAATCCTTTTCCCAATCGACCTGAATTCGACCTCTATCCAAATCGATCTCTGCCACCACTCCAGGTGTGTAGGGCACCAGTCGTTCCTGTTCTCCCTTCAACACCAGTACATCGTTAGCGCCTGTCTCGAGCAGACGATCTACCTTTCCTAGGTTCTCGCCACTTAAGTTGACAACCTCTAGGCCTTCGAGTTGATGCCAGTAATATTCTCCAGGCTCGAGCTCACTTAATCGATCTGACGTTACAGCAATATCCACATCCACCAGTTCCTTCGCCTGGGCTCGATCGTCGTAGCCCTTCAGGTGACAGACAACACCCTTCTGGTGAAGACGACCTTCGAGCACTGTTCGCGCCATCCAGCCCTGATCCTGTTTCAACAGCCACGTGTCATATTGCAGAATGTCACCAATCCGGCTGGAATAGTCTTGAACCCTTACCCAGCCTTTGACTCCAAAGACACCTCGGACCCGGCCCACCACCACCGTGCCGTCCTGCTCATGGTTCACTGGGTTACACCGTACACCGGCGCAAGCGCCGGCAGTGCTCATATCAAGCAGCGGCTTTGCGCTTGACCTGTTTAAGAATATTCGCAACCCGTTCTGACGGCTGCGCACCCTGACTGATCCAGTAGTCTGCCCGCTCCGTATCGATGCGCAATGATTCTTCCGATTCAACAGCCATGGGGTTAAAAAACCCGATCCGCTCAATAAAGCGTCCGCTTGGCTGACGTCGCTGATCTGAGACTATGATCGAATAGAAAGGTCTTTTCTTCGATCCACCCCGAGCGAGCCGTATCTTAACCATACAGATTCTCCACTATCTGCTTCAAAAACCGGCGGATTCTAACATAACTCCCCGTCAACTACCCGGGACGAAATCGAAAAATCAGCGCCCAAAAGGAGGCATTCCTGGCACGCCGCCTTTCATCTGGCCCATCATTTTGGCCAGACCCCCCTTTCCCTTTGCTTTTTTCATCATTTTCTGCATTTGCGTAAATTGCTTCAGCAGTCGATTAACGTCCTGTACCTGGGTGCCCGATCCCCCTGCAATCCGACGGCGCCTCGATCCTTTGATCAGCGCAGGAAACAGTCGCTCTCTGGCAGTCATCGAATTAATGATGGCGATAGTGCGCTGGGTTTCGCGGTCATTAACGCGGTTCTTCACATGTTCCGGCAGATCCGTCATTCCAGGCAGCTTATCAAGCATCCCGGCCAGGCCTCCCATCTGCTCCATCTGAATCAACTGATCTTTAAAATCTTCAAAATCGAAGCCCTTGCCTTTCTTGAGCTTGGCTGCAATTCTCTCAGCCTGCTTTCGGTCGACCTTTCGCTCGACCTCTTCAACCAAGGTCAGTACATCACCCATTCCCAGGATTCGAGAAGCCACACGATCCGGATGAAAGGCCTCCAGTGCCTCGACATTTTCTCCCGTACCCAGGAACTTGATGGGTTTGCCTGTGACTTCACGTATGGATAAAGCCGCACCGCCACGGGCATCACCATCGGTTTTTGTCAGAACGACGCCTGTAAGCTCGAGTGCCTGGTCAAATGCCCGCGCACTATTGACCGCATCTTGGCCGGTCATGCTGTCGGCCACGAACAATGTTTCGACAGGTGATACCTCGTTATAGATCCGACTGATCTCCGTCATCATCTCATCATCCACGTGCAAACGGCCGGCGGTATCAATGATGACTACATCCATAGCCTGCGTAGTTGCATGGGCGACAGCGTCGCGTGCGATCGCCAGAACTTCGTCTCCATCACCAAAATAGGCAACACCGACCTCCTCAGCCAATTTGCGTAGCTGTTCCATAGCCGCAGGTCGGTAAACATCGACGCTGCTAAGGAGTACAGTCTTGTTCTCTCGATCTTTAAGCAAACGTGCCAACTTGGCGGCAGTCGTCGTTTTACCTGCCCCCTGGAGTCCCGCCATAAGCACCACTGCGGGTGGACGAACTGCGAGGTTTAGCGCATCATTTCGTGCACCCATTAACTCAACGAGTTCATCGTGAACCACTTTGACAACAGCTTGTCCAGGGGTGAGGCTCTCCAGCACTTTTTCTCCCACTGCCCGCTGCTGCACTCCCTCCAAAAAGGATCTAACCACCGGCAAAGCAACATCCGCTTCCAGCAGTGCCAGGCGGACTTCGCGCAGTGCCTGGCTGATGTTATCTTCCGACAACCGGCCGCGACCACGCAGATCACGAAAGGTTTCTTTGAGACGATCCCCGAGCTGACTAAACATTAAACTCTGATCTCCTTGAGTGCCTAATTAATGATTCGAAGACTATTTCTGAATTCGGGCTTCCTAAACCGCCCTTGCGATTCTACACTCTGTCCCCATTGCCACTCGATCGAATCCAGCATTCCACTGTGCATTTAGCCAAAGGACAAGCAACTTGACTGATAGTCTGAATATTCTGGCAGTAATCGCCTATGTGGCCGCAACAGCGCTGACGATTCGTTCGATGGGGCCGACCCGAACTCAGGGCACGACCGACTTGAAAGCACTTCGCCTGGTCCTGGTCGTAGGGCTTTTCCTGCATGGCAGTGCTCTGGCAACGGTTCTGGGCATCGGTAATTCTCCAAATCTCGCCCTGGGCACCACCGTGTCCAGTGTCGCTTGGCTCATCGTTATGCTGTTTCTCGTCAGCAGTCTTCGCGCACCGCTCACTTCTCTTGGTATCCTGATTTTACCAACCGCCGCGATTGCTACATTAGTCGGGTGGCTCTACCCCGGCACTTTGCATGCGCCGGCATTGGGCAGTATTGCTGCAAAATCTCATTTGTTGATTGCCGGATTGTCCTATGGGTTACTGAGTCTGGCAGTTGCGCAGTCGATCCTGCTGTTTTTTCTAGATCGGTTAATCCGGAATAAGCATCCCGCAGGCTTCTGGCTGAGCCTCCCTCCAATGGAGACTATGGAACAGATTCTGTTTCGACTGATCGTCAGCGGCTTCACCCTACTTACAGTCACTCTTATCAGTGGTATGGTGTTTTCTGATCGCTTGTTTGGACAGCCGTTCGTACTAAATCATCACGTCACACTGACCGTTCTAGCCTGGTTGAGCTTTGCCGTACTGCTCGGTGGTCACCGACTCTTCGGCTGGCGCGGTCGCACGGCAGTTAACTGGACTCTGGCAAGTTTTATTATTCTAGCCCTGGGTTATTTCGGAACCCGCTTCATACTCGAAGTCTTGTTATCTAACTGAACATCTTTTCTCATGTCTGATGGTGCTCAAACATCCCCGCGGACTGTACAGCCGAGCGACATTCACCGATTCTGGTTCCAGGACTGCCTGACGTGTCCACAAGAACTTGAAAATCGCAAAGCCGACTGGTTTGGAGGTGGCAAATCGTTCGATGACACGATCCGGCGCAACTACAGCGATCTACCTGACCGGGCCCTTAACAACGAGTTCGACCACTGGCAAAGCGGCCCCCTGTTGGCCACCTCCCTCATTCTTATCCTCGATCAGTTTCCACGAAATATGTATCGCGGAACAGCACGCTCATTTGCCTATGACGAGAAAGCCAGGCTAGCGGCACAGACTGCGATAGACCTTGGCATAGACGGCAAAGTCCACCCACTGGAAGCAACCTTTATTTATCTGCCGTTTGAACACTCCGAAGATCCCAACGACCAGGTGGCTTCGGTTGGACTTTTTAAACGATTGGCTCAGAATGCGCCGACTGAGTTCAGGGAACATCTGGAATCTGCAGTCGAGTATGCACGTAAACATCAGGATATTCTTGCCAAATTCGGTCGATTTCCCCACCGGAACCAGGCACTGGGGCGCTCGACAACGGCCGCCGAAAAGGCATATCTGGATAGTGGAGGGGAGACTTTCGGGGTGCCCCAACAAGAATCAGCCTAGATGAAGACCGGCCTAAACAAAAGGATCGCGTGACACCAGCAAACGCATGAGCGCCGCAACAAAAATCTTCCTCTGCCTGATCACAATCCTCGCCAGCCAGGTCTTTATCCCGTGGTCTGCGAATGCCAGTGAGCGCTTTATCGTGGTTGCCTCCACGACGTCTACCGAAAATTCTGGTCTCTACAGCTTCATGCTACCCCGCTTTAGTGAACAAACCGGTATTGAAGTTCGGGTCGTTGCGGTGGGTACGGGCCAGGCCTTGCATATCGCTCAAAACGGCGATGCTGATGTCCTTCTCGTGCACCACCGCCCCTCGGAAGACCAGTTTATTTCACAAGGATATGGCGTGACTCGGTATGATCTGATGTACAACGACTATATTCTCGTCGGTCCTCGGGACGACCCGGCCTCCGTCCTTTCCGCAGCCAATGTTATTGGCGCCGTTCAGCGCATCGCAACCAATAAGAGCTTATTTATTTCTCGAGGAGACGACAGTGGCACCCATAAAAAGGAACTGGAACTCTGGAACCAGAGCGGTATTGATACCACTAAAGTAGGCAACGGCTGGTACCAGGAAACAGGCCGCGGCATGGGGGGTACTTTGAATATGGCGAGTGCGCTGGACGCTTATACACTGAGTGACCGTGCAACCTGGCTCAAATTCGGCAACAAAAGACGGCTCGATATACTCTTTCAGAGTGACCCGCCGCTGTTTAACCCATATGGCATCATTCTCGTAAATCCCGAAAAACATCCCCACATCAAGACCCGCGACGGCCAGACTTTTATCGAGTGGATGCTCTCAGAGGCCGGACAGACACTGATTGCTAACTACCGAATCCTGGGCCAGCAGGCATTCTTCCCAACTGCTAAACCGTAAATTCTACAATTGACATTCAACTGTCGATCACGCCTCACTCATCAGATGTTCCGACGATTCGAGCCAGATCGGATCGATGTCGACACCCCAGCCCGGCTTATCCGTCACCTCCACCTGGCCGTTCTCAACAGAAAACGGTGACTCGATAAACAAACCATCCTGCCAGGGATAATATTCCGGACCTTCAATCGAAAACTCGAGATACTTTCCCGCATTCTCGATAGCCCGCAAAAGGTGCATGGTGAACAGCGTTACCATAGATAGATTCGCACAATGCGGTGTACAAGGCATCCCGACTGCTGCCGCCATGCGTGCAACTTCCATGGTGCGCACCATGCCCCCCAGATAACACACATCGGGCTGTACGATATCAACAGCACGCATGTCGATCATTCTCCGCCAGGTCGGTATTTCGCAGTCCTGCTCACCGCCTGTCACATCCAGGCTAAGCGCCTGCGTGACCGTCTGCGTCTGCTCCAACTCCCAGTATGGGCAGGGTTCTTCAAAATGCTCGACGCCGTACTGCTCGAGCATCTTCCCCACTTCAATCGCTCTGGCGGGGGAAAACCCACTGTTGGCATCAACCAGTAATGCGACATCGTCACCCAGTCCTTTCCTAACCGCCGGCACGATTGCTTCGGTCCGACCAGGCCATTCATCGATGTCCGCCCCACATTCAGCACCCACTCTGAATTTAAACGCCGTATATCCGAATTCTTGTCGTAATCTACAAAGCCGTTCGGCCTCAGCTTCTGGATTGATATCGCGCCGCATGCTTGAACCATAAACACGTAACTTTCCAGGTGACCCTCCCAATAACTCGCACACGCTCTTTCCCTGGTTACGCCCACCTAAGTCCCACAATGCGGTATCAAGCCCTGCCAATGCCCGGCGCAGATAGGAGCCTGGAAACTTGTGCTCTCTGAGCGGAATGAGATCCACCAGTGTTTGGATGTCGGTACACGGCTCGCCCAACACCCAGGGCGCGATCTGCCGGTGAACAATCCGTGCCGTAATATCGGCATTGTAAGGCGCGACCTGACCCCAGCCGTAAGCACCATCCTCAGTTGTGACCTTGACGAAAGCCAGATATTCGCGACTGTACGTTTCTATGCGTGTAATTTTGACGCTCGACATAGCTAAACCTGTTGCAAGAAAGACAGCCTTTCAGGAATCAAAGACAATCACGTTACGCAGGGCCTGACCCTCTTTTACTGCCGTTATTGCATCATTGATCCCTTCCAGGGGATAACACTCTGACACCAGTTCGTCGAGTTTCAAACTGCCGTCCAGATAGTGTTCGACCAGAGGAGGAATATCGGTATCAAGATGTGTCTGTCCCATCTTGCTGCCGACCAGCTGAATCGCGTCGTTTGCGAGATTGAGTGTTTTAAATTGCGCTGTAACGCCTTCTGCAGTCATGCCCACAAGAATCACCATGCCAGCCCGACGCACCAGTGTTAGTGCCTGTTCGACTGCAGTGGCGCTACCCGCTGCAACGAAGACATAGTCTGCACCTCGACCGTCCGTCAACCGTTCAATCTCATCTTTGATGTCACTGTTTACAGGGTTGATCCCGTGGGTGGCACCCAACCGCAGTGCGGCCTGTATCTTCTCGTCCACCAGGTCAACCGCAATGTTGACCTTACTGCCACAGATCGCCGCACCCTGTATGCAGTTCAAACCGATACCACCTGTGCCGATAGTCGCCACCGAACTGCCGGGAACAACACGGGCAACATTCTTGACAGCACCGAAAGCGGTGATCACGCCACACGACAGCAGAGCAGCGCTGGTCATCGGTACTGACGTGGGAATTCCCAGTACCTGGGATTCATGGACCACTACCTGTTCGGCAAATGCACCCGTGCGTAACCCGTGACCGAGAGTTTTGCCGTATCGATCCTGGAGCGGTGAGGTCGTGTCCAGTGGAAATATCGTTTCACAGAGGCTGTGGTGATCTTTGGAACAGTAGTAGCAGTCACCACACGACCGGAGCAGGGTAACCACCACGGTGTCACCCACTGCTACACGTGTTACCCCGTTACCGGCCTGCTCCACGACACCTGCAGCCTCATGTCCAAATACAGCAGGCAGCGAACCGCCCCATCCTCCATCCATGTAGGTGATATCGCTGTGACAAATTGCGCAGGCGCTCAGCTTGACCCTGACCTCGTAGGATTCTGGATCGGCAAGGCCAACCTCCTCCACAGACAAAGGTGCCCCAAATTCCCGACAGACTGCTGCTTTCATATTATCGCCCTATATATTGACGTAAGCGGGATGAACGACAAACGGTGGTTCGTCAATCTAACCCAGCACAGAAAAACTGCTTTCCGGATTTATCTCCCGCAACCGCGACATCGTTGAAGTATCCAGCACATGATCGACATTGCCCAGCATAAACTGCAGAGGGACCTGGTCATGATTATTACCGGATTCGCAATAGTCAATCAGCGCACTCATAAGCCTTCCCGCAACCGGCGCATTCTTGAACTGGTTGCCACTAGTCCCGCAAGCCATATAGAAACCGTCTACAGCACTTCGGTCATAAATCGGCAACCAGTCCTCAGTAACGTCATACAGATCGACCACACCACGCATCCGGCTTGGGATTGCGAGCTCCGGAATTCGTTGCCCCAACCGCAATGCCTGGGTCGTCCATTGATCGGTGAAATCTCGACTGAAATCATCTGCGTCTACCCAGTCGTGCGGATCACATTCAGGATCCTCGCTGCCCGCCAGAATGTGATTTCCGGTTTCAGGGCGGCAATAGACGCCGATGTCATTATCAGAGACCACAAGGCCCCGGTTTTCAAAATCAAAGCCCTGCGGTGCCGGTATGTGGGCGACTTCCTGTCGCAGTGCACGCGTCGTAATTCTCATGTCTTTGTCTGCTGATACCAGCTTGTTTATTTTCGACGAATGTGGCCCGGCAACGTTAACCACGATGGGCGTACTGAACTGCGATCCATCACGCAGCGTGACCCCCTGTATCCGGCTGCTTTTTACAAGAATCGAGGTGACTTCAGAGTTGAATCTGAAAGCCCCACCGTTTGCTTCTGCTGCCCGCTGAAGATTGTGGGCCGACAGTTGTGGATCTGTCACATAGCCCGCCGTGGGAAAATATACACCCCCACCAAGCACGCCGCCGGTCGGCAGCCCAAATGCTTCATCATCTATTGACTTGGCAGGTGCAAAGCACTTCAGATCGTAGATCGGCAACACCTGCTTGATTTTTTCGACATCCCATAACTCATAAGGGATGCCGAGCGCTTCTGTATTTTGAATAATCTTTTCGAGATAACCGTTGTCCTTGGTTTTCATCACCAGGCAACCGGTTTCACGAAACCGGGCTAATCCCGAGTCATCCTCGATGCCGATATAGTCTGCCCAGTTTTTCCAGTCGAAGTAGCCATCATAGGCAAATGCCGTGCCATCAAGAGTTGAATAATGTACCCGGATGACAGCACAACTGGAGGATGTCGACCCGTATCCGGACGTCGGTAATGCATCGACATTCAGTGTTTTGAGTCCCCGTTTGGCCAGCTCAAACGCCGTAGCACAACCGATTACACCTGCCCCAATAATGATTGCATCATAGGATTTGTTTGACCCCATTCTTCAGATCCCCACCCCGGAGGCAGGCGGT
>MPLZ02011265.1_pt1 | contig 59229 bp, 51 predicted proteins | sample 1617311 | NCBI WGS metagenome assembly MPLZ02 (sample SAMN05944806, study PRJNA350692) | marine metagenome | biome: marine; feature: ODZ; material: water; isolation source: 160 m water sample filtered on 0.2 um supor filter | place: Pacific Ocean | collected 2012-04-08 | depth 160m m | reverse complement strand
GATTCTTCGTCGCTCCGCTCCTTAGAATGACATCTTCTGTAAACTGAGTTGGCCGTGAACGAGTGTCTCGCCGATGGCCCGGTAGCCGCTCCGTCACCCTGGCGAAGGCCTGGACCCAGCCGGCACATCCCTGGATTCCGGCCTTCGCCGGAAAGACGAGAGTGGAGAGGGACCGCCCGGGACACTCCCGCACCCGGTATGGGAAATCGCCGTTGGATGATCCGTGCGCTCTGAGCTTCTCGAAGGGCTCCGCCTCAAATCCGACGTTCCGGGTTGTCATGCCCCGGTGGAGCGCCACCGTCATTCCGAGGAGCGAAGGGACGAGGAATCTGGAGCGGGGTTCCTCCCTGGCAGCTTGGCCCCACCACCCCAGACCCCTCGCTTCGCTCGGGGTGACTTTTGTCAGAGTGCTTCCGAGGCAGGACCTTCGACAGGGGTTTTCCTCAAGACGCTCATTCCGAGGAGAGAAGCGACGAGGAATCCGGAGCGGGGTTTCTCCCTGGCAGCCTGGCGCCATCACCCCAGACCCCTCGCTTCACGCGGGGTGACTTTTGTCAGAGTGCTTCTGAGGCAGGACCTTGCTGAAGGGCGCGGGACGGTGGTTCGACGAGCTCACCACGAACGGTATTCGTAGCGCCGAATACGCGAACCGCGGGTGACGCCGATTGCATCAACGAGATTGGGCGTGCCGACGTTTCGGATGAACGTTCCAGCTTGCGGATCGTCGGCCCGAGGGCTAGCTCTCGGCTTTTGATGCCGCCAGCGCCCGCTGGGCGGCCGCCAGGCTGGCGCCGTAGGCCAGCTCGTAGCCCATGCCGGAAAGGATAACCTCCAGGGCCGACAGCAGGGCGAACACGTTGATCTCCCGGGCGGAATCGCCCATCAGACCGATGCGCCACACCTTGCCTTTCAGGTCCCCAAGACCGCCACCGATCTCGATGTTGTAGTCGTCCAGCAGGGTCCGCCGCACTGTGGCGTCGTCGATGCCCTCCGGAACCAGAGCCGCGGTCAAAGGGTTGAGCCGGGACCCCGGAGGGGCCAGGAGGTCGACGCCAATCGCTTCCAGGCCGGCCCGCAGCGCCGCCGCTACCCGGGCGTGGCGGGCGATCCGGTTATCGACGCCCTCTTCCATCATCATTCGCAGGGACTCTCGCAGGGCATAGGTCATCGAGATCGGGGAGGTATGGTGGTAGGCTCGCGTCTGGGACCAGTAGCCCTCCAGCCCTTGCAGGTTGAAGTAGAAACTCTGAACCTTGGTGGAGCGGGAGTCGATGGCCTCCATTGCTCTGGCCCCAAAGCTGATGGGGGCCAGGCCGGGAGGTGCTCCCAGGCACTTTTGGGTGGCGCTGTAGCACACATCGATGCCCCAATCGTCGATCCGCATCTCGTGCCCGCCGAGAGAGGTAACGGCATCGGCGATGACCAGGGCTCCATGCTGGTGAGCGAGCTCCACGATCTCCGGGAGCGGGGTCAGCACCCCGGTCGAGGTCTCGGCATGGACCACGCCCACCGCCTTGACCTTGGGGTGTTTCTTGAGTTCCCGGGCCAGACCTTGAACGTCCACCGGCTGGCCCCAGGTTGTATCCACGACATGGACCTCGGCGCCGCACCGCCGGGCGATCTCCCCCAGGCGGTCGCCGAAGAACCCGTTGTTGCAGACCACCATGGTGTCACCCGGCTCGAGGATGTTGACGCAGGCCGCTTCCATGGCGCCGGTGCCGGTGGAGGACATGGGCAAAGTCCAAAAGTTGTCCGTGTGATAGACCTGGCGCAGCATGTCGCACACCTCGTCCATCACCTGAAAAAAGGCCGGGTCCAGGTGGCCGACCACCGGCTTCGTCATAGCCTGGAGAACCCTGGGATGAACGGAGCTGGGGCCAGCTCCCAGGAGAATTCTCTGGGGCGGCTGTAACTCGTCGGCGTATGTATTGGTCACACCTGTCCTCCTCAAGTCTTAACGCAAGCTTTGCTGGACCCAGGGGCCTCACGGGCCTCAGGGCCGTTCCAGTAATCACTTTCAAACCGATCCGCGCGCCGGCAGGGCCCGGATGCAGCTCCAGTCCGGGGGGCGCCTAGACGACCGCCGAACTCCCTCCGTCGATGTTGACGGCGATGCCGGTCAGGTAGCTGGCCCGCTCCGATGCCAGGAAGGTAATCACGTCCCCAGCCTCGTTGGCCTCGGCCACCCGCCCCAGCGGCACGTTCCGGCCCTTGGCCAGGCGGTCGTAGAATTCATCGATGGTCACGTCGGGCTTGGACTCCTTCAAGAGGGCGTAGCGCCGCTCGTGCTGTCCGCTCTTGATCAATCCGATGCAAACGGTAGTCACCAGGATATTGTCCTTGGCCAGGTCTTTGGAGAGGCCCTTGGTAATGGCGATACCCGCGGCCCGGGAGATGGAGGTGGGCATCGAAGACGGTCCCGGCGTCCGGCCTCCCAGGTTGGTCACGTTGATAATGCGTCCACCACCGACCTTGCGCATCTCGGGGATCGAGGCGCGCATCAGGCGGACGGCCCCCCAAACCTTCAGATCGAAGTCCGCCTCCCAGTCTTCCTCGCTGACTTCCTCGAACCCCTTGGCCATCGAAGTGCCGGCATTGTTGACCAGGATGTCTACGCGGCCGAACTGGTCCACGGCCGCTTGCACCACCCGCGCGGCGGTGCCGCGGTCCTTCACGTCCGCCGTAATCGGCACCACCACCCCTTCGGTGGCGGTCTTGATTTCTTGGGCAGCCTGTTCGAGCACCTCGGGCCGCCGGGCCACAATGAACACTCGCGCGCCTTCCCTCGCCATACTGAGGGCCGCGGCCTTGCCGATGCCTTCGCTGCCCCCGGTAATGATCGCCACCTTATCCTGCAGTCCCAGGTCCATTCCAATGCCTCCCCAAGGCGGATTGAGGGCCGCAGCCCATTATATCAACTTTAGCAACATCCCGGATGCCGCCGAATCTCTGGAGGGCCCTTGACCGTCGCCGCCGCCTAGCTGGGGAGCGGCGTCCCGGCAACCAAGGTCGATGCCTAACCGCTGCCAAGAAACGGTCTTCGTCTAATCTTCGCCGTGGCGCGGGGCGATGGGTTCAGGCGCCTTGGCAATCAAAGCTGGATGCCGGCGGCCTCGGCCACGATTTGAATGTCCTTGTCACCGCGGCCGCTGAGGCACACCAGGATGATCTGCTCCGGCGAGAGTTGCCGGGCCAGCTCGGCCGCATGGTAGATGGCGTGGGAAGGCTCCAGGGCGGGGATTATTCCCTCGATCCGGGAGAGCAGGTGGAAGCCTTCCAAGGCCTGGGCGTCGTCGACCGCCAGGTATTGGGTGCGCTCCGAGTCCTTCAGGTAGCTGTGCTCCGGGCCGACGCCGGGGTAGTCCAGGCCCGCCGAGATGCTGTGAGTCTCCTGCACCTGGCCGTGCTCGTCCTGCAGCAGGTAGGACATGGCGCCGTGGAGCACGCCGGGCCGTCCGGCGCTGAGGGTGGCCGAGTGCTTGCCGCTCTCAATTCCCTCGCCGCCCGCCTCCACACCCACCAGCTTCACCGCTTCGTCGCCGACGAATTCGCGGAACATGCCGATGGCGTTGCTCCCCCCGCCCACGCAGGCCAGCACGTAGTCCGGCAACCGGCCCTCGGCCTCCAGAATCTGCCGCCGGGCCTCCCGTCCGATGACCGCCTGGAAGTCTCGCACCAGCATTGGGTAGGGGTGCGGTCCTACCACGCTGCCGATGAGGTAGTGGGTGGTCTCCACGTTGGTCACCCAGTCGCGGATGGCCTCGTTGATGGCGTCCTTCAGGGTGCGGGTGCCCGACTCCACCGGGACGACCACAGCGTCCAGGAGGCGCATCCGGTAAACGTTCAGCGACTGCCGTTGCACGTCTTCGGCCCCCATATAGACGATGCACTCGAGGCCCATCATGGCGCATACGGTGGCGGTGGCGACGCCGTGCTGGCCGGCGCCGGTCTCGGCGATGATGCGCGTCTTGCCCATGTACTTGGCCAGAAGCCCCTGTCCCAGGGCGTTGTTGATCTTGTGGGCGCCCGTGTGGGCCAGGTCTTCCCGCTTGAGAAAGATCTTGGCGCCCCCGCAGTGGCGGGTCAGGTTTTCGGCGTAGTACAGGGCGGTCGGCCGGCCGGCATAGGTGTTGAGAAGGTGTTCCAGCTCGCGTTGGAACTTGGGGTCCGCGGTGGCGCGGCGGTAAGCTTCTTCCAGCTCGGCCACCGCGGCCATCAGCGTCTCCGGGATGAACTTGCCGCCGAAATCCCCGAAGCGGCCCCGTTTGTCGGGCAGGCTTGCCGGCTTAGTTGTCGCCATCTGTCAAATCCTCGAAATTAGTCCAGCAATCAGCGATCTGCTGTTTGCGGATGGGTGTTCTTGATGAATGCCCGAATCTTTGCATGATCCTTGGCCCCGTTCGTCTCCACTCCGCTGGAAACGTCCACCCCCCAGGGTCCCACGGTGGCCACGGCCTGGGCCACGTTGGCCGGGGAGAGGCCCCCTGCCAGCAAGAAGGAGAGTCCCCGCTGGGACAGCGACGCCGCGACCTCCCAGTCGAAGCTAGCTCCCGTGCCTCCCTGGAGCCCTGCTACCAACCGGTCCAGCGTCACCAGGTGCCCGGCGTCCCGGTAGGACCGGACGCGGTCGCCCAGGGCGGTTACCGCCGCCTCACCCGGTACTGCGGCGTCGACATGCACCACCTTGATGACCCGGCACCGAACGCTCTTGCAATACTCCAGCGTCTCTCCGCCGCAGAGCTGGGCCAGGTCCAAACCGCAGGTCCGGATAGTCCGGTTCACCTCGTCCAACGGCTGGTCGGCGAACAGCCCCACCACCTTGGGGACCGGGCCTCCGGAAGACCGCAACTCTTTCACGATGCCCAGGGCCGCTCCGGGCTCCAGGCAACGGCGGCGGCCGGGCACGAAGACCAGCCCGACGTAATCGGCGCCCGCCTCGGCGGCGGCCAGGGCGTCGGCCAACTCCCGGATACCGCAAATCTTGACCCTGGTCATGGGCCGTCCGGCGGGATGGCCTGTCCGGTGAATTCACGGACCTTTTCGCCCACGTCGGGAGCGGTGACCAGCGCCTCTCCCACCAAGACGCCGTTGACCCGCGTGCGGCTCAACCGGCGCAGATGCTCCTGGCTGTTGATGCCGCTCTCGCTGACCACGAGCCTACCCCTGGGAACCAGGGGGGCCAGCCGCTCGGTGACCGCCAGGTCGGTGTCGAAGGTGCTCAGGTCCCGGTTGTTGATGCCGATAACCTCGGCGCCGGCGTCCAGGGCCACCCGCAATTCCGCTTCGTCATGGACCTCTACCAGGCATTGCATCCATAGCTCCTGGCTCAGATTCAACAGCTCCTTGAGCTGCTGGGGCGAAAGGATCGCCACGATCAGCAGCAGGGCGTCGGCCCCGGCCGCCCGGGCCTCGTGCACCTGGTACGGGTCGAAGATAAAGTCCTTGCGCAACACCGGCGCCCGTAGCGAGGCCCCAGCTTCTTTGATCCGGACGATGTGGTCCAGCTCTCCCTGGAACCGGGGATCGGTTAGCACGGAAATTGCCGCCGCTCCGTTGCCGGCGTAGGCGCGGGCGAGCCGCACCGGGTCGAAGCTGGGGCACAGCAGGCCCCGGGAGGGCGAGGCCTTTTTCACCTCGGCTATCAACCGTATGCCGCTTCCCAAGAGGGCGCCCGACAGGTTCAACGGCGCCGGCCGGGACCCAATCAGGTCCTGGAGCGCCTCCAGCGGGACCGCCTCTTTCTGGCCGGCGACCTCACCGCGCTTGGCGGCGACGATTTCGTCAAGGATGCCCGGCATCAGCCCAGCCCGACCTCCTGTTCTTTGACCAGTCTGGCCAAGGAACTGAGTTGGAATTCGGCAAGCTCTACGAGAAGAGTATCCACCGGTCGACTATACCTGATCTTCATCCCTGGGACGCCTCGCCGGGCAAAAAGTTACCATCACGTTCTCTATTCCCGCTACATATCTTACGCTTGGCACAGGCCTTTCTTCCAGTTTGGCTTCAGCCAGCATCCTTACCCAGCCGCTGGCTCAACTCGATCAGCCCATCCAGCTTGGCGAGGGCCGCGCCGCCGTCGATGGATTCAGCGGCCAGCTTGATGCCCTCCCCGATGCTCGACACCAGGTCCCCGACCAGCAGCACGGCCGCGCTGTTCACGAGGACTATGTCGCGGATCGGCCCCGGTTCGCCCCCGAATACCTGCCGCATGGTGGCCGCGTTCTCTTCCTTGGTGCCGCCGCGAATATCCGCGATGGAGCGTTCCGGCAGGCCAATCTCCTCCAGCGACAGCATCCAGGTCCACAGCTCGCCGTCCTTGATCTCCCAGATGACCGTGTCGCCGGAGAGGGTGATCTCGTCGAGCCCGCCTTCCCCGTGGACGATAACGCAATGGTGAGTCTCCAGCAGCCGCATCACCTCGGCCATCTTTTGACCAAGCTCGGGGAGGGCCACGCCCAGCAACAGGCTCTGAGCGCCCGCCGGGTTGGTCATAGGACCCAGGATGTTGAACACGGTGCGGATGCCCAGTTCCCGGCGGACCGGCGCGGCGTGGCGCATGGCCGGATGAAAGACCGGGGCGAACATAAACCCGATGCCGGTCTCATTGATGCAACGCTCCACACCCTCCGGAGGCAGGTCGATCTTGACGCCCAGGGCTTCCAACACGTCGGCGCTGCCGCAGGAGCCGGAGGCGGCCCGGCCCCCGTGTTTGGCCACTTTCAGTCCGGCGCCCGCCGCCACGAAGGCCGTGGCGGTGGATATGTTGAACGTGTTGTTGCCGTCGCCGCCGGTGCCCACGGTGTCCACCAACGGGCCGTCCACGTTCACCTTGAGGGCCTTCTCCCGCATCACCGTGGCAAACCCGGCGATCTCCAGGACAGTCTCCCCTTTGAGACGCAGGGCGGTGAGGAAGGCTCCCAACTGGGCCGGGGTGGCCTCCCCATCCATGATCTCTCGCATTACGGTGGCGGCATCGTCCCTGCTGAGGGAACCGCCGCCGACCACGGCTTCAATGGCTTCACGAATCATCGGTCTGGTCTCTCCTGTGCCCCGGCCTTTGGCCCGGAAGATGTCGCTGCTTTTAGCTTGGAACCCCCATTGTAGCCTTCACCGTTCGCAAGGGGAACTGGACTGGCGGGCCCGCCTTTAACGCCCGTAGCTGCCGGTGAGCGTACTCTCGGCCAAGACGTGCCCGGCCATCGCGCCTTGGACCGATTCTTTGGACGCTCCGGCGGAGAGGTCCAGGGAACGGTCCAGGGCGTAGAGGAAGAACCGGTACTCGTGGGCCGGTCCCGAGGGCGGGCAGGGGCCGCCGTAGCCGGTCTCGCCCCAGCTATTGCTGCCCGGCACGCCGCCGCCGGTGGGCTCGCCCTCCGGCAGCTCCAGGGTACCGGCCGGGATATTGAAAACGGTCCAGTGGTCCCAGGTGCCGCCCGGAGCGTCGGGATCGTCCATGATGAGGGCGAAGGTCGCGGTCCCCGGTGGAGGTGAGGTCCAGGAAAGGGCCGGGGAGATGTCCTCTCCGTCGCAGCTGTAGCGGAGGGGGATCGCGCCGGCGTCGGGGAACGCGGTGGTGAGCAGAGCGAAGGGCTCCGGAGCGATCGTGGCCGCCGGAAACGTGGGCGTCGCCGGCGGCGGAAGGGTGGTCGAGGCTGCGGCCACGGTGAGGGACCGGGTGGAGCCCCCTTCGATCGAGATTTGATGGCCGCCGGGCGAGGCCCCATCCGGCACGACGAGAGCGCCCCGGCATACGTTGACGTAGCACCCGAGCGAGCCGAAGGGCTCGTCATCGAAGTACAGGTAAAACGATCTGGCCGACTCGATGTACCCCGTCACGGTCCCGTCGGCGGCCCTGAGTTCGGCATGGCCGCCGGTGCCCTCAACCCGGACCTCTTCTCCCGGCGCCGCCACCGAGGGCTCAATCTTGGACAGCGAAGGCCAGATCGTGACCTCGGTGGACCCCGGGGTCCCGGTGTACGGTCCAGGGGTTGGCGTTGGCAACACGGTAGATGCTGGCGCGGGATCCGGCGTGGCGGCGGAGGATCCGGTCACGGTGAGGTGCCGGCTCGAGCCCCCTTCGACGGAGATCTGGTGGCTGCCGGGGGATGCCCCTCCCGGCACGGTGAGAGAGCCCCGGCAGGCGCCGGTTTGACACACGAAGGAGCCGGCCGGCTCGCCATCGAAGTACAGGTCGAAGGATCTGGCCGACTCGAGGTGGCCGGTCACCCGCCCTTCGGCGGTGGTGAGCTTGGTAAGGCCGCCCAGGCCCTGAAGCTGTACCTCTTCTCCCGGCGCGGCAACCGAGGGTTCGATCTCGGCAAGCGAAGGCCAGACCACAACTGGGGTGGTCTCTGGGGGCCTGGTTGCCGGCCTGGTGGTAGGCGTCGCCGTCGGAGATGCCGTGGAAGCCGGAGAGGTGGGCAAAGGACGGGCCGTGGCAGCGGCGCCTCCGCAGGCTAATAGCGACAGCGCAAGTGCCAGTGCCGGAAATATCTTCAGGGAGACCGCGCCCTTCATGATGCTACTCACTCAGGCCAAGGCGGCCGCGCCTGGCCTCGCTGGATCTTCCGCCTTCCGCCGGTAGGGCCGGTGCTTCTGCGATGTCGATGTCAAGGATCATCATAGCGGAGTCACCTCCCCTTCGATCCAAACCCGATAAAGGCCAAACCCGATTACGGCCCTTGAGGCCGGCGGACCGGATGTTGTTCACGTTCTTGGCTGCGGTGGTACGCCTCAGTATAGAAGCAGGTTGCCGGTGGGAAGTTCCCGGGGAGGCGGCAGATTGCGAACGGCTTATCCTTTCACCCGGTCTAAGAAGTTCTGCAATAGGGCCTTGCCCTGGGGCGTCATGATGGACTCCGGATGGAACTGGACACCCTCCACCGGGTGCTCTTTGTGGCGCAGTCCCATAATCAGGCCGTCGTCGGTCCAGGCGGTGACTTCCAGGGAGTCGGGCAAGGTCTCCGGGTAGACCACCAACGAATGGTAGCGGATAGCCTCGAAGGGGTCAGGCAGCCCGGATAGCAAACCCTTGCCGCTGTGGTGGATCATGGAGGTCTTGCCGTGGCGAATCTCGGCGGCCCGGTCCACGCGAGCGCCGTAGACATACCCGATGCATTGGTGCCCCAGGCACACTCCCAGGGTCGGCAGTTCCGGCCCGAAGCGGCGAATCACGTCGTTGGAGATGCCCGCTTGCAGGGGGGTGGACGGCCCCGGCGAAACGATGATCCCCTCGGGGGCCATTTCCTCGATGTCCTCCAGGGTTATTTTGTCGTTGCGGACCGTCACCACCTCGGCGCCCAACTCCGACAGGTACTGGTACAGGTTGTAGGTAAAGCTGTCGTAGTTGTCGATCATCAACAGCATCAGAACAACTCCACGAACTCCAACCAGTTGCCGTCGGGGTCCTGGGCGTAGAGGGCCTTGCGCAGCAGCTTGCCGTACTCGTCCTCGAGGGCCGCCGGAGGGTTGTTGAACCGCAGGCCGCGCTGGGAGGTCTCGGCGTGGAATTTGTCGATGTCCGTCACGAAAAATGCCAGGTGGGCCGCGCCCAGATCGTTGCGGTTGATGCCGCCCGGACCGCTGGAGGGCGAAATGTACTGGATCAGCTCCAGTTGGTGGCCCTCACCCTTGTCCAGAAAGGCGCCCTTGATGTGGGCATCGGGGAAGGCCAGCAGCTGGGCGGCAAACCCACCCTTGCGCTCCATGCGGCCGGCCACCCGCATTCCCAGGACGTTGACGTAGAAGTCCATCGACTTCTCCAGGTCTTTGACCACAAATCCGGTGTGGAAGAATGAGGTCATCATGGGTTCCACCTCCTCAGAGACAAACAATTAGACCGCACCCGTGGTTCGACAGGCTCACCACGAACGGGTGAGGTTGGTTCACCGCGAACGGGTGAAATCCGCCGGCCCCGAGCGCGTCACACGGCCTGGACTCAGCCCGTTCCTAGCTATCATAGATTCATGCATTGATAGGTAAACTTGGTTTAGAGCTTGGTTGTGGTCCAAATCCCCCGTAGTCCCCCTTTAATAAAGGGGGAAACAGGGGGATTTCCCTCGCAGCGCAGCCTTCCATGTTGTTTGGGTACTAATGCAAGGGTCATTAAATAGGCGCGTAGCGCTCACTCCCTTCCCTCCGCCAGGTCGATGGCCCGCATCAGCGCGCCTGCCTTGTGCCTGGTTTCCTGATACTCGTCTTCGGCCACGCTGTCCGCCACGATGCCGCCGCCGGCCTGAACGCACATTGTGCCGTCCTTGTAGATGCCGGTGCGAAGGATCAGGGCGGTGTCCATGTTTCCGGAGAAGCTGAAGTAGCCCACGGCTCCCCCGTAGGCGCCCCGTTTCTCGCCTTCAATTTCCGCGATGATTTCCATGGCCCGGATCTTGGGGGCGCCGGAAACTGTTCCCGCCGGGAAGCAAGAGCGCAACGCGTCATAGGTGGTGAGTTCCGGCTTCAAACGTCCTTCCACGTGGGACACCAGGTGCATGACGTGGGAAAAGCGCTCCACGTCCATGAGTTGGGTCACCGAAACGGTGCCCGGTACGCTGACCCGGCCGATGTCGTTGCGTCCCAGGTCCACCAGCATGATGTGCTCGGCCCGCTGCTTCTCGCTGGTCTTGAGTTCGTGTTCCATGGCATCGTCCTCTTCGGGCGTGCGTCCCCTGGGGCGAGTCCCGGCGATGGGATGGGTCGCCGCGACGCCGTCCTGTACCTGTACCACCGTCTCTATCGCCGCGCCGACGATCTGGAAGCCGTCCAGGTCCAGGTAGTACATATAGGGTGAAGGGTTTACGCTGCGCAGTGCGCGGTACACCTGGAACGGGTGGGCGTCGGTCCGGCGGGAGAACCGCTGGGAGTTGACTACCTGGATGATGTCTCCGGCGTAGATGTACTCGACGCACTTCTCCACCGCCACGCCGTAGGCCTCCCTGGTGAAGTTTGAACGTGTGTCCGGAGGGGATTCGGGAGGGCCTCCGGTCCGCTCCAGACCAGCGGGAATCTTAAGGGGCTGAGCCAGCCTCTGGACCAAGTCATTGATCCGCGCCGTGGCCTCTCCGTAGGCCCGGTCCACGTCACCGTCCAGACGGACGTGGCTGACCACCTTGATGTCGTGCCGCAGGTGGTCGAACACCAGTAGCGTGTCAACGAAGGTGAACACCGACTCGGGCAAGCCCTGGGGGTCGGCGGGCATGGGGGGCACCCTGGGCTCGAAGTAGCTGATAGCGTCGTAGGCCACGTAACCCACGGCGCCGCCGTGGAACCGGGGTAGCCCGGCTACCGGGATAAGCTGGAACCGGTCCATCTCGGCCTGAACCAGGGTCAGCGGGTCCACCTGGCCTCCGGGCTGGCCCGGCCCGGTCTTCATGACCTGGTACGGCTCGGTCCCAATGAAGCTGTAGCGACCCAGCCGCTCCCCTCCGGACACGCTTTCGAGCAGGAAGGAGTAGGGAGGGCGGGCCACCTTCAAATAGGCGGATACCGGCGTCTCCAGGTCGGCATTGATGGAACGGTAGACGGGCACCAGGTTGCCCTGTCCCGCCAGCGCCTTGACTTCTTCCAACGACGGGGAATACTTCGCCATTCAGCCCTTCCCGGTCTCAACCTCGCGACCGCTCAGCCCCTCGACCTATCGCGAGACCGCGGCGTACCCCGAGGTCGCTGAAAATTTGGTCCCGGTACGTCTCGCCTTTGCGGCTTATCCGGGCATGGCCGCCAGGAATAAAATAGATTCTTGGTCACAGGGAGCCTGGCTACAGCTGAGGCAACCCCGCGATGGCCTTCTCGATATCGGCCTGGGGGTAGGCGTAGTCTTCCAGCTGTCCTGTCAGATGGGCCTCGTAGGCGAACAGGTCGAAGTGGCCGTGGCCGCAAAGGTTGAACAGAATAACCTTGCTCTCGCCCGACTCCTTGCACTTGAGGGCTTCATCGATGGTGACCTTGATGGCGTGGGTCGGCTCCGGGGCGGGCAGGATGCCCTCGGTGCGGGCAAACAGCATGGCGGCCTCGAAGATGGCCTTCTGGTAGACCGCCCGGGCCTCGACGATCCCCGCGTCGCAGAGATGGCTGATCAGAGGAGACATGCCGTGATAGCGCAGCCCGCCCGAGTGGATGGGGGGTGGAACGAAGGTATGCCCCAGGGTGAACATCTTGATCAGCGGCGTCATCTGCGCCGTGTCGCCGAAGTCGTAGGTAAAGGCGCCGCGGGTGATGGTAGGGCAGGCCTCGGGCTCCACGGCGATGAACTGGATCTTCCGGCCCTGAGTCAGGTGGTCCTCGATGAAAGGGAAGGCGATGCCGGCGAAGCTGCTGCCGCCGCCGACGCAGCCGATGACCATGTCCGGATAGTCGCCCGCCTGCTCGAGTTGCTTCTTGCACTCCTGGCCGATGACCGTCTGGTGCAGCAGTACGTGGTTCAACACGCTGCCTAGGGAGTAGTTGGTGTCAGAGCGGGTGGCGGCGTCCTCCACGGCCTCGCCGATGGCGATGCCCAGACTGCCGGGAGAGTTGGGGTCCTGGGCCAGAATGCGCCGGCCCGCTTCGGTCTCCTGGCTCGGGCTGGAGACCACCGAGGCCCCCCAGGTTTCCATGAGGGTGCGGCGGTAGGGCTTCTGCTGGTAGCTGATGCCGACCATGTAGACCTTGCATTCCATGCCGAAGTAGTTGCAAGCCAGGGACAGGGCGCTGCCCCACTGTCCGGCGCCGGTCTCGGTGGACAGCCGTTTCACGCCTTCCAACTTGTTATAGTAGGCCTGGGGCACCGCCGTGTTGGGTTTGTGGCTGCCGGCGGGGCTGACGCCTTCGTACTTGTAGTAAATCTTAGCCGGGGTCCCCAGCTCCTTTTCCAGCCGGTGGGCCCGGTACAAGGGGGTAGGCCGCCAGAGCTGGTAGATGTCGCGGACCGGCTCGGGTATTTCGATCCAACGCTCCTGGCTCACCTCCTGGCCGATCAGGGCCATGGGGAAAATGGCGCCCAGGTCGTCGGGGCCGATGGGCTGTTTGGTTCCGGGGTGGAGCACCGGCGCCAGGGGTGTCGGCAAATCGGCCTGCATGTTATACCAGTGAGTCGGTATATCGCTGTCAGGTAGCATGTACTTGGTCTGCATCTGCCTTACCTCCGATATTTGGCAATCATTTGGGCCGAGAATAAATCAGGGCCGCGTGAAACGTAAAAACCCGCCCCAAAAGGGACGGGCCTCTGCCGCGATGCCACCCTCTTTGTCGGCCCGGTTCCCAGAGCGTAGACGGAACGGTGCCAACATCTCAACCGGCGGAGGAGTCCTGGTCTACGTGACTCCCGTGCCTAGGACCGTTAACGGGGTCCAGCCGTCGCGGCCTAGCAGCGCTGCCTCGACACTGGGAATGGCTTGTATCCATCCGCTCGGTTGGGCCGCCCCTGATCGGCCTGCGGCTCCGGGGTCCATTCGTGCTTCCGCGCCTGGCGCCGGCTTCCACCTAGTCCGGCTCTCTGAGCCTCGCTTGAAGCCTACTACTCCCCTTCACAGCCTTTGAGCCTAAATTGTACGGAGAAGTATAGGTGGGGGGTGTTGGGGTGTCAAGCGCAAGAAAGATGACTGGAATACCCCCTTCACACCGTCGCCTCGCCTAAGCCGCCGTGCTCTGCCGGTTGGGCCTCGTTCGGGCCGGGCCAGAGGGGTGACGTGTAGCAGAGAAACCGCAACAGTCCGCCGCGCCCGGCGCTGAACTGGAAGCGCCAGCCCGGGGGGATCGTCAGGGCGTCGCCTGGGCCCACCGGCACCGTGGCCATAGCATCGGGGCCGGCGCCGGGCGGGCACCGCCATATTTGCCCGTGGCCCTCCAGGACGTACCAGATCTCCTCCACCCGCCGGTGCCACACCGGCCGCGACACCTGGCCCGCTAGCAGGGTCACCTCGCAGAGGCTGGCGCGGGCGGCGCCGTGCCGGTGGTCGACGAGCAACCGGACCTCGGACCCGTCGGGAGCGGCGGCGTCTGGCTGTGGGTTCCGCCGCCCCACCGGCGGTGGTTGCTCCTGGGATAGTTGGTCCATGACGACGGGCCTCCGATTGCTGTGGCCGTAATGTAGGTGACGGCCTGAGCGCCAGTTGTTTTTAGGGAAGCGTCAGGGGGACCCTTTCTTGCAAGAAAGGGTCCCCCTGAGACCCCTCCTAAAGAACCCAGGCTTGGAGTCAATGAATTTGCGGCGTGTCTACCGGGTCAGGCTTTCCCCCACCAGGTTCCAGTAGGGGAGCACCACGGTGAACAGCACCAACGCGGCCACCAGGGTCATTATCAAGCCCAGCCGGAACACGGCGGGGGCGCTGATGTTGCCCCGCTGGAAGACGAGGACGCTGGAGGCGCTGGCCGCCGGATAGTAGACCACGGCGTCACCCATGATCACCACCGTCAGGCCGCAGACCAGGGGATTGAGCCCCAGGGCCGCCCCGGTGGACATGGCCACCGGTAGGAGAAAGGCCAGATATCCGGAGATGTTGAGCATGAACACGCGGATCCCCGCCGCGGCGCCGGCCAGGGCGAGCAGCAGCAAATAGGGGGAGCCGCGGAGCCCCCCTACCCAGCCCACCAGGGTTTCGGCGAACCACTCGGCGGCCCCGCTGGCGACCAGGGCGTTGGCCAAAGACAACGAGGTGGCGATTACGAAGAAGTTGCTCCAGCCCAGGTTGGATTCAAAATCCCGCCAGGACAGCAGCCCTACCTTGGGCAACAGGATCACGGTCAGGGCAATCAGGGCGGGCACCGAGGGCGCCAGGTGGTGGGCGAAATCGGTGAACCATAGCAGAGCCGTGCCCAGCGCGATGCAACCGGCCTTCACTTCGGCCAGCCTCACGGGTCCGGTGGCTATGCTTTCCACCTGAATCGCGCGGTCCAGCTTGAAGCCGGACCGGAACATGAAGTACACGACGGCGCCCCCGATCACCAGGATCAAGTAGAAGGGAGGGGCCATCAGCACGAACCACCTGCTCCAGGAAAACTTTTCGTCGAGCAGCTGCCCCATCAGTCCCGAGGCCACGATCGGGGTGATGCCGCCGGCCAGAAGCGCCGTGGAGGCGAGGCGGTTCAGCGCTCCCATCGCCGTCATTATCGCCTGGTGCAAGGGGGACTGTTTCGGGATCTGCCAGCGTTCCATCACCTGCTCGTACACGTGAACCAGGATGGCGCCCCTGGTGCTGGCGGAAGGGAGGGCAAAGGTCAGGGCGGCGAAGGAGACCAGCATCTGAACGTACAGCGCCCGAGGGCTGCCGCCGGCCAGCCGGATCAAGTACACGGCCAGCCGCTCGGCCAGGCCGGACTGCCGCACGGCCAGCCCCAGGGTCAGAATCCCGATGAGGAAGTAGGCTACCGGCTGGGAGAACCCGTACAGCCCGGTTTCCACGTTGGGCACGGCCTTGAGCAGCACCAGCAGGACCATGCCCATCAGGCCGGTGACGGCGATGGGTAACGCTTCCGTGGCCCACAGCAACACCGCCAGGGCCATCACCGCCAGGGAGCGCTGGCCCTCCGGGGTCAGCCCTTCCGGCGTAGGCGCCAGCAGAATGGCGCCAAAGGCCACCCAGGGGAGGACCAGCTTAATCGCCAGCGACCCGGGCCGGCTGGTTGTGGCGGATGAGAGCTGTGTCAAATCTGCTGAACCACCTATGGGCGATTGACCGGCGCTACCAAGGCCGAGGGCCGGCCGCGGCCGGTAACCCGAACGGCCGGGAGTCAGGCCTCGGAAAAGTTGGCGATGAGGTCCGGGCTGGAAGGTCTATCGCCATCCCAGGGGCAGCCCCGGCCCGCGGCCCTGGCCACCCCGCCCCTGGGGCCCCAGGTTCAAGATTCCCGCGGCTTGCGGCCCTTGCGGTCCAGGAAGTCGCTGAAGCCCTCTTCCACCGAGAGACCTTTGAACCGGCCTTGTCTGGCGTTGATCTCGTTCTGGAACTGTTCCTCCAGCGGCAGGCCGGTATGCTCCAGGAGCATCTGCTTGATGTTGGATAGCGACTGCGGGCGGTTCTTCGCAAATCCGGCCGCAACCTCCACCGCCTTGTCCATCAGCTGGCCCGAGGGCACCATGTGGTTCAGCAGCCCGATCCGGTACGCCTCTTCGGCGAAGACCTCCCGGCCACTGTAGAGCAGCTCTTTGGCCCTGGGCAGGCCGACCAACACGGGCAGGCTCCAGGTGGCGTTCATCTGGCCGTAGTTCACCGCCAGGAACCGGAAACTGGATTTCTCGCAGCCCATCAGGAGGTCTAGCGAGGTGGCCATAACCGTCCCGCCCCCGTAGCACAGCCCGTTGATGGCGCCGATGATCGGTTTGGAGCTGGTAGCCAGGTGCCAGGTGTACGTGGCCCGGTTCGCCGTGCCTCGCTCGTGCTCCTCGGGGGAAAGCTCCCGGTTCTCGTGGATATCCGCCCCCGCGGAGAAGGCCCGTTCTCCCGACCCGGTGAGGATGATCGCCCCGACAGCGTCGTCTTGCTCCATCTCCGTCACGGCCTCGTTCACTTCCCGGACCAATTGGAGGCTCAGGGCGTTGAGCACCTCGGGGCGGTTCAAGGTGATGATGGCGACCCGGTCCACCCGGTCGGTCTTGATGACCTCGTAGCTCATGACGGCTCAACTCCTGCGCTTGATACTTGCCGGCTTCTTCCCTCGGCCGGAGCTAATAATAAACACATACGGCCCCCAACGCAAACCTTCCGGAGGCCGGCCCTCCCCCCGGCGGACCCGATCCACGCTACCCCGGCATTCAGCCGCGCCTACCCCCCGCCGGCGAGCCTCCAATGTGACCAGGCTCACAGGATTTGCGGGGCGTCGGGCATGGTTCGTTAGGCCGGTTATTGGTTTAAATAGAAGCCGTGGAGTGAATACATTGGAGGCCGGGGGCCGGTCGTCCGGGGGTGGTTCGCATGTTGTGTATGCTCAAATCCTGCCGTAAGTGCGGTGGTGACCTGGTTTTGGACGAGGACGAGTGGAGATGCTGGCAATGTGGCCGGTACTACTATCCTCTGCCACCGCCCACGGACCTGCGCCCGGTCGCTGACAAGCCGGTCCGCGTCCTGGCTCCGGCAGGCAGGCCAATGCCCGTCAGGTTTCGCCGGAACAGACGGGCCGCCCGGGACATCAACTCCGTGATATCGGCCAAAGTCCGCGGCGAAAACCTGTGGTGGAGCAGAAACCGGGAGGCCATCCGCCTTCTTGACGAAGGGAGGAGCGTCCGGGAGATTGCGGTCCTGTTGGACCGGGGATCGCGCCAGATACGCATCGTCCGGGAACGGCTCAACGACCTGCGCACCATCGGCGAATGCGACCAGAGCGCGGATTGACGATGGCCGGATATTGACTCAGAGCCTATTCAGCTACAGGCCGCCCTCGATCCTTTTACTGGGCCGTCCAGCCGCCGTCGATGACCAGCTCGCTGCCGGTCATGAAGGACGACTCGTCGGACGCCAGGAACACCACACCATAGGCCACGTCCTCCGACTCGCCGTACCGGCCCAGGGGAATGCCGGAGACCATCATCTTGTATCGTTGGGGATCGGCCCGGCCCGCCTCGGTCATCGGAGTAGCGATGGGACCCGGGTGTACCGAGTTGACCCGTATGGCGTCTTTGGCGTATTGAATGGCCGTCGCCTTGGTGAACAGCCTTATCGCGCCTTTGGACGCTGAGTATTGGGGACTGCTCGTGGCGGTCCCCACCAGCCCCAGCTGGGAAGAGATGTTGACGATGGAGCCGCCGCCGGCCCGGCGCATCTCGGGGATGGCGGTCTTGGTGCCTAGGAAGGTGCCCTTGGCGTTCACGTTCATCACCAGGTCCCAGGCTTCCACGGTGACGTCTTCCACCTTGCCCTGAGCGCGGATTCCGGCGTTGTTCACCAGCACATCCAGCTTGCCGAAAGCCTCGACAGTGGCAGCAATAGCCTTCTGCCATTCGGACTCGCTGGTCACATCCAGACGAACAAACAGGGCCTGGCCTCCGGTCTCGTTGATCTGCTCGACCACCTTCCGGCCTTCGTCCTCGAGCAGGTCCCCGATGGCGACCTTGGCCCCCTCCTTCGCGAACATGATGGCTTCGACGGCGCCCATGCCCCTGGCGCCCCCGCTGATGAACGCTACCTTTCCCTCAAGCCTCATGCCGAGCCTCCCAATATCTGCTAGCTCCGGCCAGGTTCATCGTGAGCCGGCGCCGCCAACGGGACGAGGGGACGGCGCGGCAAACCCAGCATAACCAAGCCCGGGCGCAAAGTTCAGGGCCTGCCCCCGGGGTCACCGGAAATACACAGAACCAGGGCTAACACTTTCATTCGATTCGATAATCGGCATAACAGATACCGTTCGCGGTGAACCTGTCGAACCACCGGCCCGGCGCCCTTCGACAAGCTCAGGTGAACGGGTGACCGTGATGGCAATTTTCGAAACCAGGCGCTAAACCCGTGTCTGCTGGTCCATGGGGGCATAAGTGGCCGGGCTAACCGCCAGCAGCCCTGCGTCCACCGGCATCACGATGCCGGTGATCCAACGCGCTTCGTCGCTGGCCAGGAAGAGGGCCGCGTAGCCCACGTCCCAGCCGGTGCCCTCGGTGGCCAGAGGTGCGGCGTTCTTGCGGTGCTCCCGCAGGTCCGCTGTCATCCGAGGAGCGGTCATCGGCGTGTAGAGCAGGCCGGGGGCGATGCAGTTGACCCGGATGTTGTCCTTGGCGTGGTCCGCGGCCATGGAGAAAGTCAGGCCGATGACCCCGGCCTTGGACACGCTGTATGGGGTGCTGCTGTGGGCCCGCAGCCCGGCGATGGAGGATATGTTGATGATGGCCCCGCCGCCGCTCTCGATCATCAGGGGGATGGCCGCTTTGCTCGCCTGCACCATGGTCTTGATGTTGATCGTTAGTATCCGGTCCCAGTCTTCCTCGCTGACATCCAGCACTGTCCCCCGTTGCGATACCCCCACGTTGTTGTCCAGGATGTCCAAGCGGCCGTACCGCTCCATGGCCGTTTCCACCATGCGGCGGCAATCCGCGGCGCTGGTGACGTCGGCCTGAAACAGTGATGCCTCGCCTTCTTCCTCGTGGATCATGGCCAGGGTCTCCTCGGCCCGCTCCTTTACCATGTCCACCAGCAACACCTTGGCCCCTTCGCGGGCGAACAGCACCGCGGTGGCCTTGCCGTTGCCGATACCCTCGCCGCTGGACCCCGCGCCGGTGACGATGGCAACCTTTCCTTCCAATCTGGCCAATCTGGGGCGTCGTTCTGGCATCGGACCGCTCCTCGTCTATTTGTCCAAGTCTATATGTCCGAATGGTACGTCTACGGGTACCATCTACGAAACCGGTGCGGTTGTCAAGAGAACCGGTCGGCTCAGGCCCCTATCGGCCCGGCCGGCCGGGCGAAGGAACCGGAGGGGTATCGGCCACACCGGCTCGGCCCTTCTCTTCCTCCTGCCGGAACCACAACCCCACCATGATGCCCGCCGCGATCAGGAACATCATGTCCCCGGGTATCCAGAGTATGGTCCCGCCAATCGCCTGGTCGGCCAGCAAGGATAGGCCCCACAACCTTTCCACGTCGCCGTAGGCGGAGTAGAGCACGCCCGGAGAAAAGGTCACTATCGCGCCCAGGAGCGTGTTGGGGAAGATCTGAAAGCCGAGGTACAGGGCCCGGGCCACGTAGGGCATCCGGGCGCGGTGGGGCTTCAGGTCGATGATCACCCACCAGAAGAGGATGCCGGTGAACAGCATGGTCAGGTGCATGAGGTAGTGAACACCGTCATTTCTCAAGGAGAGGTTGTGGGGTCCTTGCCCCTGCCAGAAGAACAGGGTCCCCAGGAACAACACGGCGGCCACCATCGGGTGGGTGAGAAAGGCGTAGAGGCGTCGAATGACCGCGTTCCCGGCCAAGGGCCGGACCACTCGCTGCCGGGCGGCCGTTGGAAGTCCTCGCAGCAGCGGCGTGAGGGGCGCGCCCAGCAGGATGAGGGGCGGCCCGATCATCCGGAGCACCAGGTGCTGTACCTGGTGCGCCAGGAACAGGTGGTCGGAAAGAGGGTCCAGCGGCGACTGGAGCGCCAGAAAGATGACGCCAAGCCCGGCGAAGAAAGAGACCCGCTGCCAGGCGTTGATGGGATGGCTCGGGTTTTTCCAGTTCCGGAGTCCAGCCACGTACAGGGCTCCGGCCAGGAGGAGGCCCAGGGGGACGGTCGGCTCCCAGTTCCAGGCCGTCGCGACGTTCTGCCCGGAATCCACGCCGCCATGGGCGTGGGCCGGAGTTACCCCCAGGACCCAAGGCAGCGCCAGGGCCAGCGCACCCAGGCTGAATAGCCAGAACCTGAAGCTCACGCCCAACACCGCGCGTTTCTTTTCACATAGTCCGCCGGATGGTCCGACATATAGCCCGGCGACCAGCCCCATCCGCCAGGCGGTCACTCCACGATGGGGCGGGAGACAATCCACAGGCTTACCACGGTATATAACACCATCAGCCCCAGCATTGGAAGCTGGCTCTTGACCACCAGGCTCCGGATGGTGAAGAGCTGCACGGCTCGGATGTGGGCCAGGTACACGGCGATCACGTGGCCGGCCACGATCACCGCCACGGAGAAGAACCAGACGAACCGGGCGTTGATGATGCCGATGTCAATCACGTAGTCGGCTGTGCCAAAGAGGTCCCAATCCGCGCCAAAGGGGTCGGACACCAGGGGGATGATCTGCTGCCCCTGGATCAGCAGAAAGCTGAGGAAGTGGGCGAAGTTGTACGCCAGGGCGATGGGTATCAGAGAGAACACGAATGCCTTGGCCAAAGTGAAGGTCCCGTTCCGCCTCCCTACCGACCGGTGCATCAGGTAGGCGAAGCTCAGGTAGAAGGCCGCGAAGGTCGCGGGTACCCCGATGAGGCCCAGGGTGTTGGCTATCGTGAGCCCGTTGAGGGCCTCGTGGGTCAGATCCGGGAATTTTTCGATAAAGTAGCTCTGGACTTCCAACCATTCCGGCGTGGCGCCGAAGCCGTCGAAGGTTACGGTGGCCAGTATCAGCAGCACCATGGCCATAACGTCGCCGGTCACCCGGCCCGGATTGCTCAACCCGACCGCCAAAGGACGGAGGTTGAACTCCCGGTGCTGGGAGTACTCCCAGCACTCGTAGCAGTCCACGCACCGGCCATCCTCGCCTTCGCAGGAAACGTTGCATTCCCGGCACACCTCCGGCTCGTTCACTCTGATCTCGGTGATGGAAAACCGGGACAGATAGCCGAACACCACGGAAAAGGCTTCCCCGCGACTCAGCCACTGATGTTTGCCGAAGATGAGCATGCCTCCCAGGGTTATGGCACTGTAGGAAATGGCCATTGCTGCCAGCCGCCGGGGGTCGGCGCTCTCGCCGAAGGCATTCTCGGCCCAGGCGAAGGCGAAGAACAGGGCTACCGCCGGCCAGACACCCAGATTCAGGGGGTACTCCCAGTTCATCCCCATATCCCGGCCGGGCCAAATCCGCTCGTAAAGGGCCTCCGCCCAGCCGTAGAGAATCTTCCAGGGGTTTACCAGGGCCCACAGGTTGCCGAACAGGGCCACGAAAAAGCCCATCCCCACCCACCATATGACCCAGACGAAGGTGGGGGCGAAATTGTCCACCGGGCGAGTGTCGCCGAACAGCCCGGCGGCCACCACCAGGCCCAGAAGGAAGACGGACAAGACCTTGACCGGGAACAGCGCCGGCCGGCTCACCGCCACTCGGACCCAGGAGTAGCGGAGCAGGTCGAGGCGGGGGTAGTCGAAGTGCTTGACCTCTCCCCTGGCCACGGCGCCGATGAGGACAAAGGACAGTATGACGGCGGCGGCGCCACCTATCATGAAGTAGTGGAGAGGCACGGGAAGGTCGTAGCGCTCGCCGAAGCCGTGGGCGAAGACAGGCTGGACTAGCAAGCCGGCTCCCACGGCGGCGAGGAGCGCAATCATTTTGAAACGGATCATCGCACCACCATACATGATTCGGTTTGATCGAGTGACATCCCCTCGCTTCAGCCAGTGAGAAAGACGTGAGACAGATAGGAGATGTCTTCCCAGCTCAAGGTCACTCCAAGTCTTTCAGGACCGCAAGGATCTGTTCAGCCGATGGCCGGTCCGCGATGTCCTGGCCGACGTTGCGCCAGAGGACCTCGCCAGCTTGCCCAATAATAAGGGTAGCGGGAGCGGCAACCTTGTCCCCAAGCAGGTCGTAGACGCCGTACCGGCGGACGACACTGCCCTCTGGGTCCGCGAGGACGGGGAACACCGATCCGGTTAGGGTTGCCATTTGGGCGGCGTCCTGAATGCTGTCCATGCTAATTGCCGCCACCTCCGCGTCTTCGGCCTGGAACCCGGGATAGGCGTCTGCCAGCTTCACAAGCTGGTTCCGGCAGAGGCCTCAAAAGAAGCCGCGGTAGAAGACCAGAACCACCGTGTTGTTCTCGCGGAGCAATTGGTCCAGGGCCACTTCCCTGCTATCGGCGGCGGGCAATGAGAAGCCGGGGGCGGTCTCCACCTCGTCGGAGGAGCAACCGGCGCCCCCCAGGAGGAGCAGGAAGATTCCCACCACTGCCAACAAGAGGCCCGCCCTCGAAACTCGGCGAGCTGGGAGCCACTGGCAGGATAGTCCTCGGCCACTCTCCGGCGGGCGCGGGTCAACGACGTACATGATCTTGCCTCCCCCTGGAATCCCCCACCCGCTCCAAAACGGGGTAGGGGGTTTTGACCGATTATTGGGCGGGATATTCTTGTCATTGTCCGCGGGCAGCCGGGCCGTTCACCGCGGCAGGACCTCCAGGAAGCCGGCGTTCGGTTCCTCTTCCTCGGCTGAGCTGTCCGGCTCCTCATCCGTTTCAAACGCATCGGCATGTTGGCCGCTCAACATGGCCTGGACCACGGAGCCCTTGTTGGTCCAAGTTATGGCTGTGCCGGGCCTCACCTCAATGTCAGCCGGGACGGCTGACGCATCCATGACTTCGATCGCCACCCGCTCGGCGGAGGGAGCATCGAGGGACACAGTAATGGAGCCAGCCACCGCGGGACGCATGTGGCTGTGGAAGTGAACCATCGTTCCCACAAGGTGGTCCTCCACCTCGTAGGTGAACGTGTCACCGGGCTCCAGCGGCCCCGACTCGAACGTTCCACCGTGGGTACCACCGCCGGCGTGGAAGGTGATCTGATACCGGCCGGTGGTTTCGGCCACGAAGTAGAAGTCAACCAACTCACCGGCAGCGATTTCCTTTTCGATATCGTAGCCGTGGAGGTGGAGTTCACCTGGCTCCTCGGCCTCGATCTTCAAGGTGACCATGTCGTCTTGTTTAACCCTGATTGTCTCCGGGCTCAGCTTTCCGTGCTCTAGCTTCACCGGAATCTCCAGTTCTTCGGGTCCGCCGCCGCCGCAGGCGGCCGCCTTAAGCAGAAGCAATGGAAGCAATACCACGGCCACAATTAACCGTAGGGACAAAAATGAAAACTTCATGAGTAGCTCCTTGTAAATACGAACAATGTACGAATGCGCGTGGGCTGAGTTCGTTTCCCAAGACGGAGGCTCCACGGAGAGACATCAGAATGCGAGGCTACACGCCAAGAAAACCGCGGTCGCAGACGTTGGAGCAGCCAAAGTCGAGGAGTGGAGGAGGAGCTAGGCTCGAGGGGGCCTTCTCACAGGTCCAACGAAGGCCGCCAGGAGGCGGTTATCCTCGCCGGCCAATCCGAACCGGAACATGTCCCCGGGGGGTTGGAAAACGATTGAGGCCGGCGCCACGGTCAAAATGGCGGTCGCGACGCTCGGGCCGTTCCCTTCGGATGGCGCCAGGAACACTATCCCGTCAAGCCCGTCGTAGATTTCAGATAGGCCGGCGGAATTTGCCGGCAAGGGACTGGCAACATGGTCATGCCCGTGCCCGGCGTCGAAGGGGTGGGCATGTTCCGGTCCGCCCTGTCCCAGATAGACGTGAGCATGGTTGGGCGCTTTCTCGGCGAAGTGGTGGTCAGTCAGGGGCCCAAAGGTTGGCAGGAAGAGGATATACAGGGAGACCAGTATGGGCAGCAGCAGTGCCGGCGAGGTCCGGGGGCGTTCCGCACCGACATCCCGGACAGGCCCGTGTCCGCGCGGTGAGTTTCTCCAGCTTGATGCCATTATTATATTCTACACAAGCGGTCCGAAAACCAACAGACCCGAGGGCATGGGACTCACCGGGCCGGCAATTTCGGGATGGCTACCGGGTTTGACATCCCCCGCGCCGGGACCCATCCGAAATGCCCAGCTTCCGTCGCACTGGCGCAAACGGCGGCGTCAAACCTATCGCCACCGCCAGGACGAGAATCGCCGCCGCAACCCCCGCCGGCAGATACCAGCCTGTCCCTCCCTCAGGCTCCGGCGTTCCCACGGGAGCAGGTCCGCCGCCGGTCTCCGGCTGGTCCCCGGCCTCGGCGTCTCCGATCCGAAGCGGCTGCTCCTTCACAATCCGATCCGGGGCCCCAAAGTACACTTCCGCGACAATCTTGTGTTCGCCCGGGGGCAAGGGCTGCCGGGACTCAAACCGCATATCCCCCGGTTTGCCGGGCAACAGCAGAGAAGGCCCGGTATCGAGGGTAGTGCCCAGCACCGTTCCGTCCGCGGCGTGGACGTATACCTGGACGCGGGGCCGCAGCGCCAGGTCGCCCTCATTCTCCAAAGTGACGACAATTCCCATGGGGAGGCCGGGACTCTCGACAGCGCGCAGGCCCGACACCGTCAGGACCGGGGTTGCGGTGAACTCGGCCCCGGCCGTGAGATGGGCGGTCCCCCCATAGGAAAAAGTGGCGGTCGCGGTGTACGAGTCACCGAGTGTCAGGGCCACTGCGGGGCCGGCCACCAGTCCGTAGCTCTCCCCTGGATAGATCGCCGAACTCTCCGGGAACGCCGGTCTCGCGGGTAGCGGACCGTCGCTCCCGTTGATCTCCACGAACCCATCGGCGACGAAGTGGATGTTGCCGCGATTGACCAACTGAGCGCGAAAGGTTACCAGCCCGTTGGGCTCCAAGACGGGCGCGAACCAATCCACGGCAGCCCCACGGAGCAGGCGACCCCGGCCGTCAAGGGCAACTAGGAAAGGGACCACCGTGGCAGCGGTGGTGGTCCCGGTGTCTTGCAAAGGGTCCATGGACACGGCGTCGAAGGCCACGGCCGCATACCACCCGCCGGAGGGCAGTTCCCCCTCCGGGGCCTCGACAGTAACGGTGACCGTTCGTTCCCCATAACCGGCCACCAGGAAGCTGCCGGGCTCGACCGTCAGCCAGTCGACCGCGGACGGGCCTCCGGCCCCTTCCCGGTACTGCTCGACGGACGCGGAAATCCGGATGGGGTGGCGCACCTGGTTGAACACCGTGACCTCCCGGCTGGCCACGTCACCGGGGGCGAGGGTCATCTCCACCGGCGAAGGCGCGGCGCTGATGCCCAAGTCGTCGGCATTCGCCGGTCCCGAGAGCGAAGCTGCGATTGTTAGACCGCAGAAGAAGAGCACCGCCAGCAGGGTTTGGCGTCCCGGCAACGGGAACGGCCGCCGAGGCAGGTTGACTCCCCGGCTCATCTCTTTCTCCTATTTGCCTTCCGCCGGCCCCTGCGGGAAGCGAAGATCAGGGCGATAAGGATTCCTCCCAGCAGAACGGCGAGGACAATCTCGTCCCCGAATCCCGAAGACCCCCCGGCACCGTGCAGAAGCGTGGCGGGTACGGCGCTCAAGAGACCGTTTGGCTCGTGGCAGAGGGTATAGCCACGTGGTGGGGGGTGAATGGTCTCTGGCGCGGAGCTTGGCCCATATTATCCACCTACGAATCCATCGGATCGCCGGAGGGTTGCGCATGCCGAAGTGCGGCCCGCGCCGCGCCTCGGGTAGTCCCAACCTTCCCTTTGCCGGCGTCGGGAGCGGCGACCCTTTCGCCGCAGTCTAAGGACATTATACTCGTGGAATACGGCGCCGTCGGGGTCTGGCCTTCAGTCCGCGCTAAAGGCAGCGTGCGGGCTGATAACCGCAGCCTGAATGGAAGCTAGCCGGGCGGGTTGCCTGGTATTGCCGTGAACCCGCCAGGTAGTTTCTTGACTCTAACTTGAGCGCAGCTTAAACTGATGCCAGAAAATAGTCACTTTTGGACGAAACATTAACATGAATGGCCCTCCATACCTGGGTGAAGACGTTGCATTATTCATCGATTGGGAAAACTTCAAGATCAGCCTCGCCACCGGCCGCCGCCACCCCAACGTCTCCGCGCTGAAAGAAGAGGTCTCCAACCTCGGCCGCGTCGTGGTGGCCAAAGCCTATGCCGATTGGGTGACCCGGGCCCCAGAGCTGAGGGGGGCCAGCCAGTTCATCAATGATCCGCCGGCCCTTTACGCGGCGGGAATCGAGCCGGTCTACGTCCCAACTAGGCTGGCTTACGGCGGCACCGCATCGTCACCGCCCGGCCGCACCTTCCGGGTGAAGAACAGCGTCGACGTGAAGATGACCGCCGACTGCATTGAGTGCGCCCACTCCTATCCTAACATCGGTACTTACGTGCTGGTATCGGGCGACTCCGACTTCATCCACGTGGTCAACACCCTGCGCACCATGGGCAAACGGGTGGTCATAATCGGGGTTTCCTGGGCCACCTCCCGCCGGCTGGCCGACAACGTGGACGGTCTGATTCTTTACGATGTGGACGTCGACCCGGTCACTCCCGTCGAGCCCACCCCCGCCCCCGAACCCGTGGGCGACGGCCGGGGCCCGTCCCGCGATGGCGGCAACCGGCCGGAGTTGGATGCGGTCATCCGGGAGATCGAGGAGATTGTCCGAAGCGAGCGGCAGGCCGGCGGCACGCCCCTGTTGACCTCCATCAAGCAGCGGCTGATGCGCCGCTTCCCGGGCTTCGACGAAAAGAAGCTGGGGTATTCCGGATTCAAGAAGCTGATGGCGCGGGTGGCTCAGGAGGGGAACGTCAAGCTCACGACCGCGGGGCTGGTGGACTGGGCAACCATGGCCGACGAGCCGGTCCCAGCCGACGGTACGATCGAGGAACCCCAAGACGAGGCGCCGGAAGAACCCAAGGAAGTTGCCGCTCCTACGAGACGACGGGGGCGCTGGGGCAGGTTCTCCCGGAAAGCCAAGCCTGATGACGTGCCGGACCCCGCCCTCAGCGAGGCGGAGGAGGCACCCGAACCCGAACCCGGCCCCGACCCTGCACTTGAATCCGAACCTGAACCCGAACCCGAACCTGAGGTGGCTTCGGTAATCGCCTCCGAGGCGGTCCAGGAACCTCCCGCCAGCGGGTCCGTGGAGTCCGCATCGGCCTTGTCCGACACCCTCGGGGGCCTGCAGTTGCCGGAAGGGCCCGGCGACGGGCTGGACGCCGAACGGGTTGCCGATTTGATCGTGATGGCCGATACGCTGGAGAACCGGGAAGGCATCAGCCACGTGGCCTTCAATTACCTGGCGGGGGAGGCCTGCCAGGCGCTGGAACAAGGGCTGGAGGCGGAACACGAGGAGATCACCCAGCGCTGGGCTCAGGTGTATTCCCGTACCTACGTGAGCAAGATGCTTCGAGAGCTGAGCAACGGCAGCCTGTTCCAACGGGGCTGGCACTCCTGGCGGGACGAGGCCTCCGGCCATCACCGCCGGCGGCGTACCTTCAACCTGGACCGAAGCAATCTCGTGGTGCAACAGGTTCTGAAATCCCGCTGGCAGCCGGCGGACGAAACCCCGCAGCCTGAATCACGGGCTGAAGAACCGGCGCCGGTAGCCACGGCGCTCGACGACGAGTACTCGGAAGCGGGGCTCCAGGATCGGGGATCACAGGATCGGGGATCAGAAGATGCGTCGCCGATACCGGACGACTACGGGAAGGCCAGCGGGTCATTCCTGTCGCGGCTGTTCCGCCCAAAGAGCTAACCGGGGGGCCGCCCGAAGCCGGCTCCCCTTCCCCCGGAACCGGGTTGCCGGCCTAATCCCCTGACACCCCATCCAGGCCGTTCCTCCAGGCGCTGGTGATTTCCTCGAGGGTCAGGTCCACTCGCCGGCTCCAGCGCAGGCGAGTGCCTCCGGTGACACCCAGTCGTTGGATGGGCACGTTCAGGTCCGTGGCCAGCGCCTCCAGGCTGGTTGACTGTCCTGGGCTCAGGGACACGACGATGCGGGACTGGCTTTCTCCGAACAGTGCCGTATCCCACCGCTGGGGAAGGCCTCCGTCGCCTCGAAACCCCACCCCGCCCTGGATGCAGCTTTCGGCCAGCGCCACTGCCAGCCCGCCTTCAGAGCAGTCGTGGGCCGAGGCGATGCATCCGGCCCGGATACCCCGGCGGCACAGCTCCTGCACCCGTTTCTCCAAGGCTAGGTCAATGTCGGGCCGGCCTTCCACGCGGCCGTGGACCAACTGGAGGTATTCGCTGCCGGCCAGGGCCGAGGACCGCGTTCGCCAGCCGTCGCTCCCCAGCAGGACTACCGGGAGACCTTCCTCCGGGAACGAGGACCGGCGGTACCGGGTCACGTCCTCCAGCAGCCCCAGCCCGCCCAGCACCGGCGTGGGATAGATGGCCTGACCCCGGGACTCGTTGTAAAGGCTGACGTTGCCGCTCACCACGGGCACGCCCAGGACCTGGCAGGCTCGGGCCATCCCCCGGATGCACCACTCCAGCTGGTAGTAAACCTCGGGTTTCTCCGGGTTGCCGAAATTGAGGCAGTCGGTGACGGCCAGAGGCTCGGCCCCAGAGCAGGACAGGTTGCGGCAGACCTCGGCGACGGCTATCTGGCCGCCCCGGAACGGGTCCAGGAAGCAGTAGCGGCCGTTGCCGTCGATGCTCAGGGCGATGGCTTTGCCCGTCCCCTTGATCCGCAGCACCGCGGCGTCGCTTCCCGGTCCCACCACGGTGTTGGTCTGCACCTGGTGGTCGTACTGACGGTAGACCCGCTCCTTGCTGGCGATGTTGGGCGACCCCAGCAGCTTCAGCAGTGTGTCTCCGGGCCCGGCGGACGGCAGCAGAACGCTGGAGAGGACCAGCCGCTGGCGTTGCTGCTGTTCCGGCGAAGGGACCCCCTTCAGTCGATAGCGGGGGGCGTTGACCAGGTGTTTGATGGGCAGCCGCGCCACCGGCTGGGACCCGTTGAATATCCGGGCTTCGGGCTGTGATATGACCTGGCCGATGTTATGGCAAGGAACATCCCACTTCTGGAACACCTTTTTGATCCGGTCCACCCCACCGGGGGGCACCACCAAGAGCATTCTCTCCTGAGACTCGGAGAGCATTACCTCATAGTCTCCCATGCCCTCTTCCCGGCGGTGGACCTGGGAGATATCCAGCCGCAGGCCGTGCCCGGCCCGGGCCGCGGACTCGATGGCCGCGCTGGTCAGGCCGGCGGCTCCCAGGTCCTGCACCGCCCAGACGACGCCGGTGGCGAGGGCTTCCAGGCAGGCTTCAATGAGGACCTTTTCCAGAAAGGGGTTGCCCACTTGAACGGTGGGGCGCCTTTCCTGCTCTTCTTCAAAGGTTCGAGATGCCAGCCCCGATGCGCCGTGAATCCCGTCCCGGCCCGTTCCGGCTCCCACCAGCAGGAAGACGTTGCCCACCTTTCCCGCCGCCGCGGTGGCCACGCGGTCTTTGCGGACCAGGCCGACGCACATGGCGTTGACCAGGGGGTTTTGGGAGTAGGAGGCGTCGAAGCAGATCTCGCCAGCCACGTCGGGGACGCCGATGCAGTTGCCGTACCAGGAGATGCCGCTGACCACGCCTTCGAACAATCGCCGGTTTTGGGGGTCATCCGCGGGACCGAACCGCAGCGAGTTCAGCAGCGCTACGGGCCGCGCCCCCATGGCCAGGATGTCCCGGACGATGCCACCCACTCCGGTGGCGGCGCCCTGGTGGGGCTCCACCGCCGAAGGGTGGTTGTGGGACTCGACTTTGAAAACCACGGCCAAGCCGTCGCCGATGTCCACCGCCCCGGCGTTCTCCTCCCCGGACCGGGACAGGACCCGCGGAGAGCGGCTGGGCAGGAACCGGAGCAGCGCCCGGGAGTGCTTGTAGCCGCAGTGCTCGCTCCAGAGGGCGCCGAACATGCCCAACTCCACCGGGTTGGGCTCCCGCTTCAGCCGGTCCACGATCAGGTCGTACTCGGCCTGGCTAAGGGCGATTTCGTCCAGGGTCTTCTTGCTTACGGGCACGGGTGGACCCCACCGCCGGCGACGCTGAAGTAGGTGGCTGCCGGGCCAAAAAACCCTCGGATATTCTCCGGTTCAGTCGTGGTTATCAGCGTTTGCTCGTATTGGGTTGCCTTCTCCAAGACCCTCTTCCCCCTCTGTGCGTCCAATTCCGATAGAACGTCGTCCAGCAATATGATGGGCCCCTCCCCGCGCACCGAGGCCAGGTAGGCGGCCTCGGCCAGCCGCAGGGTCAGGGCCAGGGTGCGGGCCTGACCGCGAGATGCAAAGGTGCCCATGTCCACCTCGTTTATCCGAAGATCGAAGTCATCCCGGTGGGGTCCCACCGCCGTGCCGGCCGTGGCCCGCTCCCTCGGCGCCGCAGCCGCCAGCGATTCACGGAACCGGTCCTCCGTGGCCGGGAGCCCGTCGCCAAGGGGAACACTGGGCCGGTACTCCACCTGCAAATCTTCCTCCGGGCCGCTCAATTGGCGGTGATGCTCGGCGCAGGAGGGAGCAAGGGCCTCAATCACCTCATGGCGCCGGCACGTGATCCAAGCGCCCTCCCTGACCAACTCGTCGTCCCAGAATGCCAGCTCACCGGCCTGGGCCCGGCCGTCCCGGAGCATCCGCAGCAACTGGTTGCGCTGTTGCACCACCCGCTGGTAGCGCTGCAGGCCCTTCAAGTAGAGAGGGTCGGCCTGGGATATCAGGATATCCAAGAAGCGGCGCCGGTCGGCGGGAGGCCCCTGGACCAGCCGGATGTCGTCGGCGCTGAACAGGACGGCGGTGACCAGGCCCACCAACTCCGATGCGGTGCGGCGCACCCGGCTGACCCGTATCTGCTTGCGCACCGATAGACCCCGGCGGCCGGCGCCATAGGGCCGGACGTCCGGCGCCCCGGAGCCGGGCACGCCGGGCAAGCATTGATACCCTACATAGATTTGAAGACGCTCGCCCTGTTGCTCAACGGTGCCGCCCACCAGCCCCTGGCCGCCCTCCGCGGCAGCCTGAAAGTTTACCACCTCCCGCTCGTCCCCGGCGCGAAAGGACCGGGCGATGGCCAGCAGGTAAACCGCCTCCAGCAGGGTGGTCTTGCCCTGAGCGTTGGGCCCGAAGAACACCACCACGCCGGGAGGAAGCTCGAGGTCCAACTCCACCAGGCTGCGGAAGTTGGTCAGGTTAAGGTGGGAGAGGTACGCCAACCGGTCCAAGCCCTCCCGGTACGCCGTTTATCACGGCTCCTATTGTACCAGCCGGGAACGGCCGAAAGCGCTGGAACTGCGGACGCTTGCGGGACCGCGGGCCGGTTGACCTCGCGGCCCAGGGGGTGGAATTGCTCCCTACTCCTGGGCTTGGAGAGTTTGAATCTCCGCTTCCAGAGCCAGGGCGCTGGAGACATCCCCGGCGGAGAGGCGAAAACAGCGGTCCAAGTAGAGCTGGGCCAACCTCGACCCTTTCCTCGAAGTGTCTTTTGCCACGGCCAGCAGGGTGGAAACCCAGAACTCCTCCGGCAGGTGCCGGGCCAGGGTCCTGATATCCTCAGCTGCCTCGTCGGCCTCCCGGGAGTCCTGTCCCTCCACGGCGAAGCGCAGCTTGCCCAGCAGCCGGGACAGCTCGCCGAGCTTGTCGCTCTCGCTCATCAGGCCGAAGAGGACCTCGTTGACGTGGTAGGAGCGGTCGTCCTCGGGCTCCCGGCTGGCGATCTCCGGGCTGCCGGCGGTTTCCAGCGCCGGGGCCGCACCGCCCCCAACGAAGCTGGAGTACATTTGCGAGTACTCCTGCACCGCCTCGGTGACCGCCTCCATCATCCGCGGCAGGTCGAAGGAAAACATGTTGGACCCGTAGACCAGGTCATCGTCTCTCAGGCGGCTCAACCGCTCCAGTTCCTGATAACTATCGACCGGCTCGGGAACGGGCGGCATGGCGAAGGCGGAAAAGTCGCTCAAGGGCAGGTTGCCCAGGTGGGAGGAAAGAAAGGGCGGGACATACTTGGTGAGGTCCGCCTTGATCGGCAGGGTGACGACGTAGGTGGCGTACACGCGGTCCGGTTCGGTGTCCACCCGGAAGTAGAGCATGGCGTGACCTTTGGGGCGTTGGGGGTCTCCCCTTTCGAAGGTGATGTCCATCTGCCGCTATCCCGCAGGGCCGAATTTACCGCAAGAATATTATAAGGCATCATCCAGGGGTAAGCCATAGCGTTGCTCAGGGTGCCCGGCCGGGGGACCCTCCTCAAATGCGCCCTGGAAAATGTCACCCCGAGTGAAGCGAGGGGTCTGGGTCTGGGGCTCCAGGAGGCCAAGGAGAGACCCCGCACTAGATTCCTCGCTTCACTCGGAATGACAGTCTTCGGGTAAAGCCCCGGCCGGGGTGGCCGCAGCTTTTCCGGGGAGAGGTTGCTTGATGGAAACCGGAAGGATGGGCAACCCCGCCATGAGGGGTCAGGATCGGTAATCCACGGCCGGGAGCCGTGGTTTGATGGGGGGCCAGATTGCTTGTATACTGTGGTGCGGGCCGGTGCGGACGGCCCATATCCGGTGATTTTGAAACCAGAAGGCCTCCGGCCGTCGGCCCGGCCGGCGCCGAGGCAACCCACATTGGCTCAGGGTTGGGCCGTCGGCTCAACTAATACCGATCATCATGAATTACGTTTCCTGTTGCCCGCCTCCCGGAGGTTGATCCTGGTCCGGAGGACGCGACAGGCTGCCTAGGGCGATGCGCGTCGCGGCGCCGGCGCGAGCCCTACCTTCGAACGGGTCTCAAGACACCCGGTTGGCCGCCAGGCGGCCGGCACACGCTGTAGCTGGGAGGAGTCGTGGAGTTCAAGATCGCCGTACTGGCTGGTGACGGCATTGGGCCCGAGGTAACCGCGGAAGGCGTGAAGGTACTGGAAGCGGTGGGGCGCGCTTTCGGCCACCGGATGGAGCTGGAGTACGGTGATGTCGGGGGGATCTCCATCGACAATCACGGCACCCCGCTTTTGCCGGAGGTGCGCCGCCTGGCGGAGTCGGCCGACGCGGTCCTATTCGGATCGGTTGGCGGTCCCAAGTGGGATGACCCCTCCGCCAGCGTGCGCCCCGAGGACGGGCTACTCCTGTTACGCGCCCAACTGGGCGTTTTCGCCAACATTCGCCCGGTCAGGGCCTACCCCTGGTTAGCCGACTCCAGCGTGTTCAAGCCCGAGGTCCTGAACGGCGTCGACATGGTGGTGGTGCGGGAGCTGACCGGAGGCCTTTACTACGGCCTGCCCAAAGGCCGCCACGAGACCCCCCAGGGCTGGGCGGCCGTGGACACCATGCGCTACAGCGAGGCGGAAATCGAGCGCATCCTGCGGGTGGGGTTCGAACTGGCCCAGGGTCGCCGGGGCAAGCTGGCCTCGGTTGACAAGGCCAACGTGTTGGAGTGCTCCCGGCTGTGGCGGCAGACGGCGACCCGCCTGGCGAACGAGTACCCCAACGTGGAGTTGGAACATGTGCTGGTGGATGCCTGCGCTATGCACCTGATCCAACATCCGGCGCGCTTCGACGTCATCGTGGCGGGGAACACCTTCGGCGATATTCTGACCGACGAGGCCTCGGTCTTGGGTGCATCGATGGGACTCTTGCCCTCGGCCAGCCTGGCCCAGGTTCCCCGGTTGCAAGGAGGCCAGGGCACGAAGGGCCTGTACGAGCCGATTCACGGAACGGCCCCGGACATCGCCGGGAAGGGCATTGCCAACCCCATAGGTTCAATACTCAGCGTCGCATTGATGGCGCGCTACTCCCTGGGTCTTACCGAGGAGGCGGCCAGCGTGGAGCGGGCTGTGGAGCAGGTGCTGGAGGGCGGCTACCGTACCGCGGACATCGCCGCGCCCGGCGTCACCCCGATCGGCACCGTGGCAATGGGCGACTTAATCGTGGAGGCATTGGCGTGAGGCTGGAGGCAGGCACCATATGAGCAGCGACCTGACCATAGCATTAGCCGTTTTCTTTGTCAGCGCCGGTTCCGTGATATTCTTCGGCATGCGCCTGGCGGTCTACGGCGACGCTCTGGCCACCCTGACCGGGTGGGGGCGGCTGTTCGTCGGCAGCGTGCTGGTGGCCCTGGCCACTTCGTTGCCTGAGCTTTCCACCAACATCTCGGCGGTGCGGCTCGAGCCACCCAACCCGGCGCTGGCCGTGGGCAACGTCCTGGGCGCCAACATGCTCAACATGTTCAATCTGTCGCTGGTGGTCCTGATATTCGGCGGAAAGCGGTTCCTGCAGCAGGTGGCCCCTCAGCAGGGGTACCTGGCGGTTCTGGCGATCGTCATGACGGGGCTGGCGGTGCTCTTCGGCGCCGTCAAGATGGAAATCTCCTTCTGGCAGGTCGGCCTATCGTCGGTGGCCCTCATCGTGGTGTTCGTGGCGGGCATGTGGGTGGTCTACAACACTCGGCCCCAGGAACCCGAAAAGGACGGAGCGGAAGAGGAAGGGCCGGGAATGACGCTGCGCCGGGCCTGGCTCTTGTTCCTCGGCGTGTCCGCCGGGGTGGTGATCGCCGGTTTCTTCCTGGCCTGGAGCGCCGACCAGATCGCCGATATTACCGGCGTGGCCTCCAGCACCCTGGGAATCCTCGCCGTCTCCTTCGTGACCACGATGCCGGAGATGTCATCGGCGATTGCCGCGGCCCGCATCGGGGCGGCGGACCTGGGGGTAGCCGGGCTCTTCGGCAGCAACGCTTTCAACGCCAGCATCCTGTTCTATGTCGACCCCTTCTACCGGGAAGGTATCCTGGGAAACCAGACGGAGCCGGCCCACTTCATAGCCGGGGGCGTCGCCGTCGGGCTGATGTTCGCGGCGTTGGCCCTCATCTTGTGGCGCAACCGGATCAAGGCCAAGTTGGTTGCCGCCGCGTTCGTGTTGATCGTGGTGGTGTATGTCGCGGGCGCGGTATCGGTGGCGACCGTGGGCGGGACGGAGGAAGATGATGGCGAGGAGATGGCTAGCGTCCAGTTGCGTGTGCTGCGTCAACTCGCTCGATGGTCTGCTGCACCTCGCCCCTGACGGCGTCGTCCGGGATGGTGGCCGCCGCGGCCTCCAGCGTGGCGCGGTATTGTGACAGGAAGTCGGCCGGGGCCTGACCGGAGGCCGCCCGGCCGCCGAATACGGCGAAGGTTTCGCTCAGCCGCCGGGCCAGCCCGTCAACGCCCAGGAGCCCCAGAATGGCCCGCAAGAACTCCCCGTCCTGCTCCAGGGAGATGGACAACCCAGGCGCCAGTTCCCCTCGCGTCCGGTCGTAGGCGAAATAGGCCAGTGATTCTACTACCAGCTCCGCTTCCCCCGATTCATCAAGGGCCTGGACCAGCCGTGCCGCCAGCTCGGGGTCGGCGTAGATCAGCCGGTAGATGATCCGCGCCGGCGGCGATAGCACGGGGTCGCCGTCCAATACTAGCCTCAATGCGGCATCCAGGTCGCTGCCCAACAGGCCCACGGCGGCCTGGGGCTGCCGGCGGATGAACCCTTCCAGGGGGAAAGGGGTCTCCAGAAGCACCTCCACCGTTTCCTGAGTCTGGTCCTGCCCCCTGCCGGCGATGACCTCGTACATCCGGTGCAGGAACGGCTCGTCAATGATGAAGTTTCCCGACGGCTCCTCTATCAGAATGGTGATACCCCGTTCTAGCGCGGAGGTTTCAGCCCCGGCGGTGATGTCGAGCTTGACCAACAGCTCATCCGGAGTCAGCGAAAAGCGCAGTTGGGCCGGTACCGGCTCCATTAACCGCCGGATGGTGGTTTTGTCCAGCCCTCGAATCACCCGGCTGGCCGTGGCCGGGTCGTTTTCCCGGAGCAAGTCGAAAAACAGCCTCAGGTCCTCCTTCTGCTCGAAGCTGGCTTCGGAGATAAATGCGGCCAACTCCCCGGTGCCCCGTTGGGGGTCTTTCCGGCCGGAATCAAGGATGCCGTTGACCACGGCGCCGAACCGGTTGAGTCGATCCACGAAGCTGGCGGTTGCCTGCAGCGTGGCCCCCTCGGGCAGCTGGGCGCCTGAGCCGAAAAGCTCCAGTAGCGTGCGGTTGTCGAGAGCGGGCAGGAAATTTACCAGGAACGGCTGCCTGGGGAACTGCTCCGCCAGCAGCCTCGATTGCTCCGCGGGCGACCGCCCCGGCAGCCCGATCAGGAATTCCAGCGCCGCGGCCAGATCGGCGGCCCTGGGCAGTTCCTGTGGATCCAGCGAGGCGAGGTAGTCCCCATGTAGCCGGTGCAGGTCAACTTTGTCCCGCAGGTAGCCTCGCCAGAACTGGAAGTTCTCTTCTTTTTGGGGGTCGGCCAGCAGCAAGTCGAACTGGGCGGCCAGGTCCAGCAGCCGCTGGCGCTCCTCCCTATTCAAGGTCTCCCTTCGCGCTGGGAGGAGCCCGGCCCCATCGCTGGGAGAGGGGAGCGACGGGTAACCCCTCAGGTCCAGGTGCTCGAAGCCCAGGTATTTGTTGGCTGCCGCCCGGTCCTCGTGCGGCAGAGATTGGTACCAGCCGACGGCGTCGTACCAGGAGTCAAAGGGGCCATCGCTCAGAAACCGGCTCCAGTATTTCCGCAGAATGGGCGGTGTCAGTGCTAGATTGCCGCCGGTGTTGTAGACGAGGCTGGCTTCCAAGTTGTGGAGCAGGGGATCCGGGTTATCCGCCGAGAGGTCGGGCAGGTTGCGCAGGCGTTGCCGGAGCAGCTCGAAGCCGTCGGGCGGTTGGGACATGAAGAACAGGATATCGGCGTGGTAGCGTTGAATCGCCGGAGAGAGGGACTCGCCCGGAAGTGCGTCCCAACCCAGCTCCGGCAACCCGACTATCGGGAAGCCGCCCCAGTAGGAATGGCCGATCTCGTGCATGACCCCGGTGGGCTTGGCTTCGCCCACGCCCGCCCACTTCTTGAAGCCATAGCTGCCGAAGAATCCAGGTTCCCCCTGCATCTGGCGGATGTCGAGACTCCGCAGCAGAGCGGCGCCGGCGCCGGTGAGGTCATAAAGGGTAATGACGGCGTCCAAACGTTGCTGGACCCAGGGCGAGTTGTCCGGGTTGGGCGTGGGCTCGGGGCCGGCCTGTGGCGCCGGGAGTGGAGTCGGCGAGGGAGCCGATTGGCGTGTCGGGTAGGGGGTGGCTGAAGGCGCTCCGGTGGCCGGGGCCGTGGCGGAGCTTGAGGTGGCCGGTTCCTCTTGGATTTGTATCACGCCGTCCGGCCGGTCCGGATTATTCGGCGTCTGGCCAACGGGAGGATTCGGGGTCGGTGTTGGCTCGGGACCTCCACCGCAGGCCGGCAGGGCCAGCACCGCTATCGCCAACGCGGCCGCGATCCTCGGCAAGGCCAATTTCACGGCTTTGCCGGGCAGGTTGCGGACCGACCCGGAAGGGAAAGCGATGCCGGCGCCGCCTATCCGCGCTCCCACGTCCTCTCCGGTGGGCTGGCGGCCCGCGCCAATCCGATTTGCGTAGGCGAGCGTAATAAGGGAAAACAATCCGGAGTGTGGGTGCCGGACGTGAGCGCCACTAACGGGGACTCATCTAGATAATTTCCAGCAACTCTTCCGTAATCGATCCGTCGGCGATCCGGAATAGGCGCACCTGGGGAGCATCGGCGTCCATCAATGAGACCAGGATGTACCGGATTTCCGGCCAGAGTCCGACGGTGCCGGCGGCGAGGCGCACGTCGGTATCGGAAGGGAAGGCTTCAGAGCGGGTGTGCGAATGGTATATGGCGAGGAGGTCCCAGCCGTTTTGCCCGGCCTCCATATCGACTTCGGCTATCTCCCGGGGGTCCATGGAAAAGCGGAAGGGGCTTGCCTCCACGTTGGTCATCCGGTAGAGCTTGGAGACCCGGCCCGATTTTCCGGACAGGATACCACAACATTCGTTGGGCAGCTCAGCCCTGGCGTGGGCCACCATATCGTCGATGTATCCTTTCTCGATCTGAGTCAACGGCCTCTCTCCTCACCCGGTCTGGATACCGGTCCTAATAGAAATATACCAGAGGAATCCAAAGGTGAGAAGCCGCTTCAAAGGGGGAACGAAGGAAGATCCCCCGAGGGCTGCATGGGTTCATCCAGCCGACGGAGTAAGGTTATGTATTACTTCAAAGCATGCAATAAGTGTAAGGGAGACCTATACCTGGAGAGCGACTCCTACGGCTCCTTCTTGAAATGCTTGCAGTGCGGGCGCATTACGGAAGTGGAAACACGGGGGCCCGGACTGCTCAAGGTGGATGCCCGGGATTTGAAGAAACAGGCGGCCTAACCTTTTTGGTTTCGCCGGCGCCCCGTTGGCCGCGGCCCGGCCCGTCTGGCCGGCGACCGGCGGCTTGGCCCTTGGCCCCCCGGCGCCGGATTCGGGGTCGCGTACGGCTCAGCCGGTGTTGTGGTGACCACGTACCTTCGTCTTCGCTACTGGGTCTTCAGCAGGTCGGCGAACTCGTGCACCGCCCTTTCCTGCAGCCAGTTCTCCAAGGATTTGGGGCGTAGGTCACGCACCAGCTTGATGGCATTCCGCGGGGTATAACCCACGTGCACCATGTAGCAGGCCAGCACCGTGCCGGTGCGGCCGATACCCGCCATGCAGGTAACCACCACCGGCCGGTCCCACGTTTCGATTTGCTCTTCGATGAACCGGACCATGCGCTTGATCTGGTGCATTTCAGGAGCGGAGAAATCGGGCACCGGCTCGAACAGGTCGACCAGGCCTACACCCTCCCCGGAAATGGTCCTCTCTTCCATGCGTATTATCGCCCGGATGTCCTGCAGCTTGAGGAACATCAGGTCGCGGCCGTTGGTGGGCCCGGCGGCCCCGGCCAGGACGCCATCGAGTAGCCAGCCAAAGTTCAAGTAGTTCACGGCGGGGACCCCATCAGAGACGGCTGGGTGGGAGCTTCGAGGGAATCGCTCAGGAATCGGCCCCGGCTTTCACCGGGCCTGAATCGCATCCATTATACTTTCTGGGTCCGGCGCCGGCCAGAGCCAGGGTGACGGGGGACCTCGCCTGATTCCCCTCTTACCAAGGGGGACTACGGGGGGATCACCGCTTCGCCGGGGGTACTCAAGCGTTGCTGAACCTCTTCCGGCGTCAGCGACTCCACCACCACCAGCTTGTCCCGGGAGGCGTGTCCCCGGACTATCCGGACCCGGCTCTTGGCGATTCCCAGGGTTTGGGCCAGCAGGGAGATGACTGCCGCGTTGGCCTGGCCGGCCTCCGGGGGAGCGGTCACTCGCAGAGGCAGGGTGTCGTCCCGGTAGCCCACCACCTGGTTGCCGGCGGCCTTGGGCCGCACCCGGACTTTGACATTGACGCCGTTTACCGCGGGCCGGGCCATGGCCGGTCCTCGATCGGCGGCACCCCCCGGAATCGGTCCATGGCGCTACTCCTGCCGCAGATGGGGCGGTTCTCACCTGGTTGACCCCGGCGGGTGGCGAAATCTGGGGAAGCTCCGATAACCGCGCCCGGCCCAACCGGGAAGCTCGCCGGTGGAACGCGCTGAGAAACCGGGTCTGCCGTATCGACACCCGGGATGGGCGCCGCCGGGGAACCGCCCGGTCGAGTATACCAAGATCGGGCTGGATAAGGAAAACGCCGCAGCCTCCGTCCGTGTCGATCGCCCAGACGCGCCGAGCGCCTCAAATCCGGAGGCGCCGGCCCGAGTCTTAGCCCGTCTCTGCCGCCCCCACGGTTAGACAGGATTTTTGCCCGATGCTATCATGAAGCTGTTGTCTCGACTGGCCGCGGGCAGATAGTGGAAACCTGAAAACCGGACCAGGATGGAGACCAGACGACGGTTCCCGTCGAAACCGAGGAAACTGGACACTCAATTTGAAGATAATAGACCTATTGAAGAATACCCGGACCATCTCTTGCGAACTCTTTCCGCCCAAGACGGCGGAGGGGATTCCCGGGGTGTTTCGGACCATAGAGCGGCTGAAGGCTTTCTGCCCGGATTTCGTGTCCGTCACCTACGGCGCGGGGGGCACCACCCGCTCCTTCACCGAGGAGATCACGGTGCGGATCATGGCGGAGGCCGAGCTGAGGGTGATGGCCCACCTGACCTGCGTGGGGCAGACCAGAGAGGAGCTGCACCGCGTGTTGGAGCGGCTGGACCGGGCGGGAGTCGAGAACGTCATAGCTCTGCGGGGCGACCCGCCCCGGGGGGAGAGCGGCTTCGTTCCCGTAGAGGGGGGCTTCAGCCACGCCACCGACCTGATCCATCACATCCGGCGGAACTTTGGGTTTGGGGTGGCTGCTGCTTGCTACCCGGAGGGCCATACTGAATCTCCCGACCTGGCGACCGACCTGGAATACACCAAGCTCAAGGTGCAGGGTGGGGTGGACTTCCTCATCGCTCAGCTTTTCTACGACAACAACGATTTCTTCAGCTTCGTGGACCGGGCGAGGCAGGCGGGGATCGATGTCCCCATCATACCGGGGGTGCTGCCCTTTCTGAGTACCGGCCAGATACGCCGGTTCACCGCCCTCTGCGGCTCCAGGATTCCGGAGGCACTGGACCGGCAGCTCGACAAATTTGCCGACGACGATGATGCGGTCCGGGAGCTGGGGATCGAGCACGCCACGAGGCAGGTTAGGGAGCTGTGGGACGCCGGGGTCTCCGGAGTCCACTTCTACGTCCTCAACCGGAGCTACTCGGTCTCGAAGATCCTGACGAATCTGGGCCTGCCAGGGCACACCGGGTCGTGATGCCCACCCCGCCGCCCGGTAGATAGCGATGCTCGCCACCGGCGTGGACATCATCGAAATTCCTCGGGTCGGACGGGTCCTGGAGCGCTACGGCCGGCGTTTCCTGGAGCGCGTGTTCACGCCCGGGGAGATCGCCTACTGCCGGGAACGGCCGCCCAACCTGGCGGCCCGCTTCGCCGCCAAGGAGGCCACCATGAAAGCCCTGGGCACCGGCACCCGCGGCGTGGGCTGGAAGGATATCGAGGTTGTCCGCCACGAGAGCGGCGCGCCCTCCATCAAACTCCACGGCCGGGCTGAGCGGCGCGCCCAGCGGCTGGGGGTTCAGGAGGTTGCTCTGAGCCTGTCCCACTCGCGTGAATACGCGGTTGCCTTCGTAGTGGTCCGGCGGGAGGTGGGCCCATGAAGATCGTCACCGCGGCCCAGATGGCGGCCCTGGAGGCGGCATCGGAGCGCCACGGTGTCGGCACGGATGCCCTGATGGAAAATGCGGGCCTGGTGGTGGCCCGAGCCGCACGGCATGACCTTGGAGGCGCCGCCGGGGCCAGGGTGCTGGTCCTAGTGGGCCCGGGCAATAACGGGGCCGACGGCCTGGTCGCCGCCCGCCACCTGCGGCGCTGGGGGGCTGAGGTCACCGCGTACCTGGTCACCCGCCGGCCTGACACCGACCCCAAGATGGACCTGGCCCTGGAGTACGGCGTCGGCGTTCTCCGCTCCGCCAGCGACCCCGGCCTGGCCCAATTGGAGCGATTGCTCGCGGGATCCCGGCTGGTCATCGACGCCGTGCTGGGCACCGGACGGGCCCGTCCCCTGGAAGGGGCCGTCCGAGACGTGATGCTGTGCCTGGGGGCCTGCCGGGGCCGGGGCCGGTTTTCAACGCCCCGGCCCCAGCCCCGGGTTTTGGCACTGGACCTGCCCACCGGCCTCGACCCAGATACCGGCGAGGTAGACCCGGCGTGCCCGGTGGCGGACCTGACCGTTGCCCTTGGGCTTCCCAAGGCCGGCCTGCTGGCCTTTCCAGGAGCGGCCCACGCGGGTGAGCTGAAGGTGGCTGATATTGGGCTGCCCTCCGGCCTGGAGGAAGAAGAAAGGATAGACCTGGAACTTCTGACCTCCGAGCTGGCGGGCTGGCTCCTGCCCGCCAGGCCGCTCAACTCCCACAAAGGCACCTTCGGCCATGCCCTGGTGATCGCCGGATCGCGGAACTACGTGGGCGCGGCCTACCTGGCCTCTCAGGCGGCGGTCCGGTCCGGCGCCGGGCTGGTAACCCTGGCCACGCCCCGGAGCGTGTATCCCATCGCCGCCGCCAAGTTAACCGAGGTGATCCACCTGCCATTGCCGGATGACGATGCGGGGCGCGTCAGCCCCGAGGCCGTCGACTCCATCCGCTCCAACTTGGAACGCTACAGCTCTATACTGCTGGGGTGCGGCCTGGGCTGGTCCGCGGGAACCACGGACTTCGTGGAGCGGCTGCTCCCGGAGGTGCGCCCATCAGTGCCCCTGTTGATCGACGCCGATGGGCTCAACAATCTGTCTGGCCTGGCCGGCTGGCGGCGGCGCTTGAGAGGACCGGTGGCCGTGACGCCTCACCCCGGAGAGATGGCCACTCTGACGGGCGCTTCGACCCTCGAAGTGCAGCAAGACCGGGTGGAATCGGCCCGCCGGTGGGCCGCGCATTGGAACGCTACCGTCGTTTTGAAGGGCGCCCACACCGTGATAGCCGAACCCGGCGGCCTGGTCCGGGTTTCGCCCTTCGCCAATCCCGGCCTGGCCTCCGGGGGCACCGGCGACGTGCTGGCCGGCATAATCGCCGGGCTGCTGGCCCGGGGCTTGTCCCCCGCCGATGCTGCCTGCTGCGGGGTGTACCTCCACGGGCGGGTGGCCGAGGCGGTGAGAGACCGTATGGGCGACGCGGGGACCATCGCCTCTGATTTGATAGAGCGGTTGCCGGAGACCATGGCCCGGCTCCGGCGAGACGCCTCGGCAGAAGGATAGGCCCCGCCAGCGCCCTCACCCAGCCCTGGCTGCGCCGGGGCATCCCTCTCCCGAAGGGCGAGGGAACGTGCGGTGGGCCAAACTGCACAGACGCACCAGCATAATCCTGGATAATCAAAAGACCGCTGGGATTGAGGGACGGGACCATGGTCGGCCCTGGGCACTATGCTATACTTTAACCGGCCACCAACCCTTCCAGGGCGTTTAGTTGGGCGGTTACGCGTTGACGTTCTATCAGAACCTTCTTCCCCTACAGTGACCAACATAGCCAGACACGAGCGCGAAATGGCAAACAGAGCGGATTCAATGCTATATCGTCAGAGCGGCCTCGCCTGCGTCTCCGGTCCCTGCCTCCTCGATCGTGTGCGGCGGGCAAACCCGGGATAGGTGGCGTCATGTCGCTGGCGCTTTTCCTCGAATCATTGGCGGACCCCTCGGCCAACGTTTTGGCCGGGGATTTCGTTGAAGCCTCTGACCTGCTCCCTCGAGAGTTAGGACTGTTTGCCAGGACCTGGTTCGGCATCCCCGCCGAGCGCCAGCGCTGGATCATCTCAACGATGGTGGAGTTGGCCGAAGACACCCCCGAGTTGGACTTCTGCGCGGTCTTCAAGATGTGTTTGAAGGACCGGGATGAAGAGGTCATGGAGAAGGCGATAGAGGGGCTGTGGGAGCACGAAGACCGGTCGGTGATCCCCAGTCTTGTCGAAATCCTGAAGTCCGACAAGGGCCCCAGAGCCCGGTCTGCTTCGGCCGTGGCGTTGGGCAAGTTTGCCGTCATCGTCTTGGAAGGAAAGCTGCTGCCTAAAGACGGGGAGTTGATACACGACAGCTTGATGGAGGTGCTCGCGGACCAGGACCAACACCTGGACGTTCGGCGCCGCAGCCTGGAAGCTATCGCCCCTTTCAACACCGGGGACATCAAGAAATACGTAAACTGGGCGTACGAGAGTCAAGATATGGACCTTAGGTCCAGCTCCATTTACGCGATGGGCCGCACCGGCGAACCAAGCTGGCTCCCCGTGCTTATCAAGGAACTCCAGAGCCCGGAGCCGGCTTTCCGGTACGAGTCGGCCCATGCTTGCGGCGAGTTGGGCGAGGAAGATGCCGTGCCTCATCTGGTCTCAACACTCCAGGATGACGAGTACCAGGTGCAGATGGCGGGCCTCGCCGCCCTGGGCAAGATCGGCGGCCCGTTGGCGAAGAAAGTGCTCTTGCACTGCGTCAAGGAGGGCGACGCCATGCTGGAAGAGGCGGCCCGAGCGGAGTTGCAGAATATAGAGTACCTGGAAGACCCGATGGCCTTCTCCTCTGAGGCCTAAGGGGCCTGGCCGGCCCTCCGCTTTGCCCGTGCCTCTTCCGGCGCCCGGCGCCCGGCAGCTCCAACTGGTCCTTGCAGTATCGGGTCACCGGAGGATTTCGCCCACCACCTTGTGGGATACTGTCCCCCTCTCCTTATTCAGCTTGACACTCCGGTCCAGTGCAACCTACACTGGCTCCGCGTGTCGCAAGTGCCCGCCAGGCGTCTCCAGACCCTCCCGTGGGCTGAATCCGGCCATTGAACCCACCGGAGCCAGGCCGGTCGTCACCGGTCTCACGGGAGCGAGGATGACGCCGGCTGGTAAATCCCCTTTGTCGTGAGCTTTGTTGACTCGTTTGTAGAGCCGGAGGAGTGTCATGGATGGAGCCACCGCTGTCGCCAATATCCTGAAGATGGAGGGCGTCGAATTCGTCGGGTGCGTTCCCTACCAGCCGATGCTCGAGGCCGCCGCCATCGCCGGAATCCGGCCGTTAATCTTCCGGAACGAAAGTACGGGCGTCCACATGGTGGATGGCTTTGCCAGGGTGACCAACGGCAAACGGACCGGCGTGTTCTTGATGCAGAACGGGCCTGGGGCGGAAAACGCTTTCGGCGGTGTGGCCCAGGCATTCTCCGAGTCGGTGCCCATCTTGCTGCTTCCCGCTGGGATGCCTCGAACCCGGCGAGGGGTGCACCCCAACTTTTACCCCACCCGCAGCTTCGAGACGATCACCAAGTGGTCCGCGGAAGTCAACCTGGTCGAGCGAATTCCGGAGCTGATGCGGCGGGCCTTTACCAAGCTGCGGAGCGGGCGGCCGGGGCCGGTGCTGCTGGAGATTCCCAACGATGTTGCGGTAGAGGAGCTGGCCGAGGAGCGGTTCGACTACGAGCCCCCGGTTGCGATGCGGACCGCCGGGGACCCTGAAGCCATATGCCGGGCGGCCCGAGCCCTGCTGGCCGCCGAGCGGCCCATAATTCATGCCGGGCAGGGCGTCCTGTACGCCGAAGCCACTGAGGAGCTGGTCCGGGTGGCCGAGTTCCTGCAGGCCCCGGTGATGACCACGCTTCCGGGTAAGAGCGCCTTCCCCGAGAATCATCCCCTGTCTATCGGCGCCGGAGCATCCAGCACCACCGGCGGCGTCCACCACTATCTGACCCGCGCCGACCTGGTTTTCGGCATCGGATGCAGTTTCACCAAGAGCAGCTTTGCCACTCCGATTCCCGCCGGCAAAACGCTGGTCCACGCGACCGTCGATGATGATGACATCAACAAAGACTACAAGTGCCAGTATCCGGTGGTGGGCGACGCCAAACTGGTGTTGGGCCAGTTCCTGGAGGAGCTGAAACGCCAAACCGGCGCCGAGACTCGGCCCGCGGACCAGGACCTCCAGAAGGAGATCGGCCGGATCAAGCAGGAGTGGCTCGACCGTTGGATGCCCAAGCTGACCTCCGACGAGGTGCCTCTAAACCCGTACCGGATCATCTGGGACCTGATGCACACGGTGGACCTGGACGAGACGATCATCACCCATGAGTCCGGCAGCTCCCGGGAGCACGTGGTGCCCTTCTGGGAGGCCCGCGACCCCCGCAGTTTCATCGGCTGGGGTAAGTCCACGCAGCTGGGCTACAGCCTCGGGCTGGCCATGGGCGCCAAGGTGGCCGCTCCGAACAAGCAGGTAATCAACATCATGGGCGACTTCGCTTTTGGGTCCGTGGGCCTGGATGTTGAAACCGCCGTGCGGGCGCAGATTCCGATCTTGACCATTGTCATGAACAACTCGATCATGGCTATCTACTCCGACAGCCGCTTCCCGGTGGCCATCGACCGCTACGACGCCAAGCGCGTGGGCGGCCAGTTTGCCGAGGTGGCCCAGGCCATGGGCGCCTTCAGCGAAAAGGTCACGGACCCTGGGGAGATCATCCCGGCCATTCGGAGGGGGCTGGAAGTCACCCGCTCCGGGCGTCCCGCCCTGCTGGAGTTCATCACCAAGGAGGAGGGCGAGTACTCCAGGTTCCGTTTCGGGTAGATTACCGGAGGTTCCAGCGGTCCCCATCTGAATGCAGGGTGGCGAAATGGACTATCAGCCCAGGGACGGCCACGGCCGCTACCAGCCAACGATCCGGGACCTGCCCCAGGGGGAGCGGCCCCGGGAGAGGCTGAAAGCCTACGGCGCCAAACTCCTGAACAACACCGAGTTGATCGCCATCCTGCTGCGCACCGGGATGCAGGGGGAGAACGTCCTCGCGGTGGCGACCCGCCTGCTGGCTCAATTCGACGGGCTGGCTGGACTGGGGCGCACCACCTTCGCCGAGCTATGCGCCCAACGCGGGCTGAGCGAAGCCAAGGCCTGCCAGCTTCTGGCCGCGCTGGAGCTGGGCCGCCGGTTCGTTTCCCTGGCCCCCGAAGAGCGGATGGTGATCAACTCGCCGGCAGACGTGGCCAATCTGGTGCAGGCGGAGATGGCGGTATTTGACCAGGAGCACTTGAGGGTTTTGCTGCTGAATACCAAGAATGAAGTGCTCAGCATCCAAGAGATTTACGTCGGAAACGTGAACAGCTCGATGGTGCAGCCGGCCGAGGTCCTGCGACCCGCCGTCCGGGACAACGCCCCATCAGTCATCATCGTGCACAATCATCCTTCAGGTGACCCCACACCCAGTCCCGAAGACGTGTCCGTTACCAAAGAGCTTCTGGATGCCGGCAAGCTGATGGGCGTGGAGTTGTTGGACCACCTGGTAATCGGGAGTGGCGGCCGTTACATTAGTCTCAATGAAAAAGGGCTCGGCTTCAGTTAGGCTTGTTGCCGCCCTGACACCACTCTGGAGGACCCGGTGCATCACCTGCTGATCGCCATCGCCCTGCTGGCCTTCGCCGCGCTCGACGTGATCTTCGTAGAGTTTTCCGACACCCCGGCCGCCGCCCTCACCTTCGCCGCCATGTCGTTCTTGGTCTTGCTGCTCTTGAGCGGTTCGGCCGGCAGTTTTGGCCGTGAGCCAGAGGACTACACCACGCTTTTCGGCCCGATGCTGGGGCCGGGCCTGAAGGGTTTCCTGACCAGAATTGTGCTGGCCTCGGTCATTCCGGTGGTCCTGCTGGTGGCGTTGGCCTATGTTCCGGACCTCGACGACCCGTTGGACCCCAGCCAGACGGTGCAGTTGGGCTCGATATTAGCCGGTTTCTGGCTGTTGATGTCGTTGGCCCTGGTGGGCGCCGTGCTGGGTTTTCTTTGGCCTCGGTCCGGGGCGTTGGACGCGGGGTGGTGGTGGGCGGCCTGGTGGTGCTGATCCAGAGCCTGCTGAGCTGGGCGAAGTTTGACGCCAGCCGGGAGGCGGTGCAACTGGCGCTGTATACTTCGATGGTGTGGGTGTCCATCTGCCTGATCGGAGCGTGGGTGGGATTCGCATTGCGGCAGGTTAGCGACCACTACTTGTACCAGGCACGCGGCGACGAGCCGGAGCGGGCACCTGTCTTACCGGGGAGTTCAGCCCCAGAGTCCCAGTCTGCCGGTGAGGCTTGACCATGGCGGGCCGCGCCAGCGGTTTCGTTCACTTAACTCGCGTCAGTCTCCCCGGTCTCCTCGCAAACATTGCGGACGCGCCCGCCTCTTCCCCGGCGACGGGCCTAGTCAGTCGCAACTCCACGGAACGCCTCAGGCATCGAAGCCACCCCCGAGCCAAAAATCAGATAGCTTCGCAAGCTCGCCGGCGGGCCAGCGGGGATGAAAGATGCCGGTCCTCAGCCACCAGATTTCCGTGCCTGAAGAGGCGCGCCCGGAAGGCTAGGTCCGCAGCCATGACATGAATCGGCTCCAGGCGCTCCCGTACGGCGGGCCGGTAGGAAAAGGGAACGTTAGTTGGTAAACTGGTCAGCGACCGCACGTTCAACAGATTCCAGGCAATAGCCATCCGGTCAAGGCTGGTGGAGACGCCTCCGGCCCAGGGTGGGGACGTGATTAAATACCCCTGGCGGATGGAGCGAAAAACAAGATCCCAAACCTCGGCCGGGAAGGAGTAACGAATGTCCTATTTCATCGATGCCCAAGGGCGCGAGCCAATGCAACTGGTGCCCGGGGCGCGCACCCGCACTTTCTGGGGGGAGCACGTGCTGCTGTCCATGGTGGAGATAGACGCGAACAGCGAGGTGCCGAACCACAGCCACCCCCATGAGCAGGCCGGAATTGTGATTGAAGGGGAGTTGGAGATGGGCATTGGAGGTGAGGTGCGGACATTGAAACCGGGGGATATGTACATCATCCCCGGAGACGTGTTGCATTACGCCCGAACCGGCGGAGCGCCGGTCAAAGCGTTGGACATCTTCAGCCCGGTGCGAGAAGAGTTCCAATACTAGGGCTCGGTCAGCTTGTTTCTTGCATCAGGTCATTCCGAGGCTCAGGGCGAAGCGATGAATTACAAATGTCAGCAATTATGCTGACTGAGTCCAAGCTATCGAGAAGTTGAAAGAGGCTCTCCGGTCCCGGTGGCGGCTGAATAGGCTCACAACAGCATCGAGGCCGGAGCGCTCCGGCCGGCAGCCGTGGGCGCCGCGACTTGACAGTGGAAGCTCGAGGGTTTTACGATGCTTAATAGGCCGCCGGGGATTTAGTCCCAGATGTGGCGAGAGAAAGTATTTCCATATCTCAGGTTGGAGCCTTGGAGGGCTGACCCCCGGGAAGGGGAGACCAGGGGATATAGCTCAGTTGGGAGAGCGCGGCGTTCGCAATGCCGAGGCCGAGGGTTCGAGTCCCTCTATCTCCACCAAATGCCCCTGTAGCTCAGAGGATAGAGCGGCGGCGTCCTAAGTCGCGCGTCGGGGGTTCGAGTCCCTCCAGGGGTACCAGTCCTTTTCTTGCTCGCAGGAGCGTAGCTCAGCCTGGCCAGAGCGCTGGTCTCCAAAACCAGTGGTCGGGGGTTCGAATCCTCCCGCTCCTGCCAAATATTGAAACCAAAGAGAGGGCCGCAAGGCCCTCTCTTTGGTTGCCGGAGATTCTTGACAATAACTTGCGTCGCCGGGATATTCCTGGCGGCGCACTCATCATTCCAGATTCCAGCTCCAGCCTACACGGCGCTGGCCTGCCCCCTGGCTGTGTTGGCTCGTTGGCGGGACCGGGCGTGGGTGGACAACTGCTTCTTGCGCATGCGGAAGCTCTGTGGGGTAACCTCCACCAGTTCGTCGGCGGCGATGAAGTCCAGGGCCTCGTCCAAGCTCATCCGGACGGTGGCGTTGAGCCGCCTGGTGATGTCGGCGGTGGACGAGCGCATGTTGGTCAGCTTCTTCTCTTTGCACACGTTGATGGGAATATCCCCCTCCCGCCGGTGCATTCCGACGATCATGCCCTCGTACACCGGTGTGCCGGGCTCGATGATGGTGTCACCCCTTGCCTGGGCATTCAGCAGGCCGTAGGTTACGGCCACTCCGGGACTCCAGGCCACGAGCACCCCGGTGTTTGCCAACTTTATGTTCCCCTCCATGGGCCGGTAACCGGTGAAAACGCTGCTCTGCATCCCGTTGCCCCGGGTGGTGCGCAGGAAGAAGGCGGTGAAGCCGATCAGCCCCCGGGTGGGGATATGGTACTCCAAGTTCACGTTGCCGGAGTCGTCGTACCTCATGTCCACCAGTTGGGCCAAGCGGCCGGACAGGTACTCGGTGAGCGCGCCAATATACTCGTCGCGGGTGGTGATATGTAGCTGTTCGTAGGGCTCGTGGACCTTCCCATCGACAACCTTGGTCACCGGCTCGGGCTTCGACACCTGGAACTCGAACCCCTCCCGCCGCATGGTCTCCACCAGGATTGACAGATGCAACTCGCCTCGCCCGGAAACCAGGAATACGTCGGTGACGTCGGTGGTCTCCACCCGCAGGCTGACGTTGGTCCTAAGCTCGTTGATCAATCTTTCATGGAGCACCCGCGAAGTGGAATGGGTGCCCTCTTTGCCCATGAAGGGCGAGTTGTTGACGCCGAAGGTCATCTTGACCGTCGGCTCGTCGATCTGAATGGTGGGTAGGGCTTCGGCGCCTTCCGGGGCGGCGATGGTGACGCCGATGGACACGTTCTCGACCCCGGTCACAGCAACGATATCCCCGGCCCGGGCCTCCTCAACCTCCACGCGGTCGAGGCCACGGAAGACGAACACCCGCTCCAGCTTATGGTACGAGATCTGGCCGTCCACCCCCAGTAGGGCCACCTGGTCGCCCAGCCGGATGGTGCCGCGAAATACCCGGCCGATGGCCACCTGGCCCAGATAGTTGTCATAATCCAGGGCAGCCACCAGCATCTGGAGGGGCGCGTCCGGGTCTCCCGTCGGAGGCGGGACGTATTTCAGTATGGCCTCGAATAGGGGCTGCATGTCCTCGGGCGTGGCATCCGGGTCGCCTGCCGCGTAGCCGTGGCGGGCCGAGGTGTACAGGACGGGAAAGTCGAGCTGCTCCGGCTTGGTAGCCAACTCCAGGAAAAGGTCCTGCACCAAGCTGACCACTTCGGCGACACGAGCCTCGGGCCGGTCGATCTTGTTGATAACCACCATGGGGGTGACGCCCTGGCTGAGGGCCGTTTTCAGCACGTAGGTGGTCTGGGGCATCGGCCCGTCAACGGCGTCCACCAGCAGCAGGCAACCGTCGGCCATGTTCATGATGCGCTCGACCTCGCCGCTGAAGTCGGCATGGCCCGGGGTGTCGATGATGTTGATCTTGACCCCTTGGTAGGTGATGGAGGCGTTCTTGGCCAGAATGGTTATGCCTCTCTCCCGCTCCAATGGGTTGGTGTCCATTATCAACTCGCCAACCTGCTGATTGGCCCGAAAAACCTGGCTTTGTTTCAAAAGAGCGTCCACCAACGTGGTCTTGCCGTGGTCCACGTGGGCGATGATTGCCAGGTTGCGAATGCTGGGGTTGGCGTGGGTTTGCATTTTGCTCCAGACCGACAGAATTCAAAGATTTACGGGATACGGTCAAGCATTTCGCCTACTGTCATCCCGGTATTGCTGCATCTATCATAGCATTTCGCTGCCAGCTCCGGCGCGTTGGTTCACCCGAAGAGGCGCATTTACGGATGACGGCTCGGGAACCGGAGACCGGATTCGGCGGAACCCGGGAAGCAGGATAGCCGAGAGGCGTGGTACCGGCGGAAATATCCCTGGCGACAACAAGCTTCGAGGGCAACCGCTACGGAGCCTTGGATAGACAGCTAGACTTGATCGAAAGTATGATCGTGGGCCGAACCCCCATATATCCCCTACATAGAGGAGGACTGAGGTTGATTTTCTCCTCGTAAAGTTTGGCAACTTGTTCAGGGGCCCGTTCTTGCCGGAGCGGGTCCCCGGCTGCGTGTACAATGTGGCCCAACGCGGCATGTCGTCTCCCGCCCAACATCCACCTGCTGGAACGGCATGTTCGAAGGAGGCCGATGGCAATGGACGACCTGATCATTCGCGGCGGTGAGATTATCGACGGCACCGGCGGGCCGGCCTATTCCGGCGACGTCGCCGTGCAAGGCGGCCGGATCGTGGCAATCGGAGACAGCAGCGGCCGCGAGGCTCGCCGGATTATCGACGCGACCGGTCAGGTGATAGCTCCGGGATTCATCGATATTCACACCCATTCCGATTTCACCCTGCCCTTGAACCACCGGGCGGAGAGCAAGATACGCCAGGGAGTGACCACCGAAGTCGTCGGCAACTGCGGTTATTCTACCGCCCCAGTACTGCCCGGAAAGGTGGCCCTGCTGCAAGACTACCTGGCGGCCGGGGCGCCCTGGCTGGAACTGTCCGAGACCAGCTTCGGCCAATACCTGGAAGACTTTCCCGCGATCTCAGTGAATACCGTGATGCAAGTGGGCCACGCCACCCTGCGCTTGATGACCATGGGAATGGACGACCGGACGCCCACCTCCGAGGAAATGGCCCAAATGGAATGGCTTTTGGATGAAGCCTTAGAAGCAGGCGCGCTGGGAATGTCCTGCGGTCTGTTCACCGCGCCCGGCAATTACGCCGCCACCGGGGAGCTGGCCGCCTTGGCCCAAGTCCTGCGACGCCACGGCGGCACCTACGCTTCCCACGTACGCGACGAAGCCAACCGGGGCTTCGAGGCCGTCAACGAGGCGATTTCGGTGGGCGAAGCCTCCGGTGTGCGAGTTCAAGTCGCCCACCTGAAACTGTCCGGGACGGATAACTGGGGCCGGACCCAAGAGCTGCTGGAATTGATTTCCAACGCCCGGGAGCGGGGAGTCGTTGTCCACAGCGACCAGTACCCATATACCGCCGGCACCAATCCTCTGCGCAACCTGCTCCCGCTGTGGGTCCAAGCCGGCGGCGTCGAGGCCATGCTGGCGCGGCTCACCAGCCCCCAGGTCTTGGACCAAATAAGGACTGATATTGACCGGGACGGCCTCACCAACTTCGGCCGGGTGGAATCCTGGGACGCCGTCCGGATCGCCATTTCCCCCAGCCAGCCGGAAATCTCGGGCCGCAAGATGGGCGTCATGGCGTCGGAGCGGTCCGGCGACCCGCTTCAAACCGCGTGCGACATCCTGGTGGCGGATAAGGGCCACACCCGCATTGTGGTTACGTCAATGGCCGAGGAAGACGTTCAAGATATCCTGCGCTCGCCCATGGTCATGGTTGGCTCCGACGGAAACTCACTGGCTACCTACGGCGTGACCAGCCAGGGCAGCCCACACCCCAGGTTCTACGGCACCTTTCCCAGGGTTCTGGGCCGCTACGTTCGGGAGTTGGGAATTCTGCCTTTGCCCCTGGCGATCTACAAAATGACCGGGGGCTCGGCTACCGCGCTACGCCTGAGAAATCGGGGGACTCTACAAGAGGGCCATTGGGCGGACATCACGGTGTTCGACCCCCTGTTGGTTGGGGACCGGGCCACCTACGATGATCCCCACCAATACGCGGCGGGGATCGGCGCCGTGGTGGTCAACGGCCAATTGGTCATCGAGGGCGGTGAGCACACCGGAGCGCTCCCCGGAAGGGTATTGCGGCGGCGGGCGGACGGTGTGGGATAAGGGCCTGCGAAACCCACCTACGGGCTTCGCTCGCCCAGTGTCTCGTAATTGGCTCGATACCTGGGTCGCCATCCGGAGAAGGCCGGGTCCCAGGTAACGCTTCGGTGGCTTCCCGCTCAGGAGGCCGATTGGCGCCCGTGGGCGCATCACCTCTCAAACATGCAACTTGGGCCGTTTCGAGTCCTGCATTGGGCTCGAAACGGCCCAAGTTTTCTGGCTTCGCCTTCCGCGAAACTTCAGTGCGCGGAGACGGACAGGACCTGCCCGGCGGCCCGAGCTATCTGGCGGTCACCCGTTGCTCCACCATCTGTTGCAGGTTCTGGAGGGTCTTTTCCATCCCTCGGATCACGTCGGCGCCACGGGTCTGGTTGTAGTTCTCCGTGCCGCCGAACATCTCCCGGCCACCCTCGCCCAGGTCCACTTCGGCTTCGTGCACCACTTTGGTGCCCTGACCGTCAGGGGTCAGGTGGAACCACCACTGGATGCGGCGCACCGGCACGGGTGGAGCGGGCACCCACGAAATGGTGTTGGGACGGTCGAAGGCGACCACCACGGAACGGGCGGCAAACTCCATGTGCTGGTCGCCCAGGTGGATGGACTCGTCCGCCTCGACCATCGTTCCGAGTCCCACGGGACCGGGGGTCAATAACCGGATGTTCACCAACTCCCCACTGCCCGCCAACTCCCTGTGCCGGCTCAGGTCGCTCACTACATCGAAAACAGCCTCGGGTGACGCGTTGATCGTGGTCTCCTTGATGGCATGAAAGTCGAGCATATCCTACCTCCACAATAGCGGGAAAAGCTTCTCCATCACCGAGAGGGGATCAACCCGGTTCGGACCGTTGGAGTTTCATGGTTCGCGCTGGTTTCGTAGCCAAGACGCGGTACAATCCGCTTCAGGCCCGGCCGATTGCCGTTTTGTAGGGAGGTGCGCCCAGAGTGGGTGACCTTCTGGGGCAACCCGTGCCGAGGTGAGCCATCCAACACCATCACGCTAGGCTGGTGCGGGTGGGCGATGCTTCCGGCGGACTAGGGTGAACCCTGGGCCGGGGCCGCGGTTCGTACGGGGGGCCGGGCCATGAGCAGCGGCGGAATGGCGGCCAGGCCCACCCCGGAGAAGATGACAAAGGCGATGTGATAGCTGCCGGTAACGTCGAAAATGATGCCCGATGTCAACGCCCCGATGGCGCCCCCCAGGGAGACAAATGGCTCGGTCGCTCCCCGGATGGCGCCGAGGGACCGGCGGCCGAAGTAGTCGGCGTAAGCCACCGCCGGCACCACCAGAATACCGGCCACCGAGATGCCAAACATCGAAGCGTAGGCCATCGCCTCCGCCGCGGTGTCGGCGGTGGTGAACAGGGCCGAAGTAATGGCCATCAACAAGCCCACCATGGCGAAGGTAATGCGCACCGGCAACCTCTCCAGAATCCAACCCCATAGAATGCTGCCCACGCCGGTGAATACGGCGTTCAGGCTGATGCCCACCGCCGCCACGGTTACCCCCAGGCCCTGGTCGACGAAGTAGGCGGCCTGGTGGATGTTGGTTCCGGCCTGCACCACGAACAGGGAGCCAGTAGCAACGGCCAGCAGCCACAGGGTGGGCGTGGCAATTGCTTCCCGCAGGGTCCAGGCCGGTTCATCCGCCACGGTGGCCGAAGGGGTCTCGTCCACTCTCGCGGGGGCCGCGCCCCCATCGGGCAGCAGCCCCACGTCCTCGGGCCGCTGGACGATTAGCAGATACGCCGGTCCCAGCGCGACGATCCACACCAGGGCCCCAAGCAGCATCCAGGCTTCCTGCCAGCCCCGGTGTTGGATGGCCAGGGAGGCGATCAACGGGAAGAGCACCATTCCCGCCGATTGGAACAGGAACAGGATGCCCATGGCCCGGCCTCGTTGCTGCACGAACCAGCGGGCCACCACCACAGTTGCCCCGATTTGAACGGAGCTGGAGAAGATAACCCGGCCGATGCCGTAGGCCAGGTAGAAAGCGACCGGCACCGTAGCCCAGGCCAGGGAGATGGTGGAGATGCCCAGTATCAAGACGCCGGAGGTTAACACCAGCCGGACGCCGTAGCGGTCGGAAAGCCAGCCCACCGCCGGTGAGGCAACCGACGACGCCAGGCCGCCGAAGCTGGCCGCCCCGGCGATGAGGGTTCGGCTCCAGCCCAGGTCCTGAGAAACGGGATGGACGAAAACGGCCAGGGTCAGGCTCGCCGCGGCGTTGCGCACGAACATCGAGCAGCCGGCCGTCAGCACGATCACCCAGCCGTAATGAAAGGGGAGCTTGCGGGCTAGTCGTTGCATGTCGTGTGATCAAGCAACAAACTGTTGAATATCACCTTCAGGCCGGCGAGGCGTGACCGGGGTCTCATCCCAGCGCGATTGATGATCCACCCTCTGGTCTTGTGACGCGTTGGGTCGCTCAAGCCTCCCCGGTCCAAATGCCGGCTGCCGGCAGTCTAACACAGTACCTTGGCCCGTTGGCGGGAACGACCCGCCGGACACCATTCGAGGCTGCTGAAGACCTTGAGCAAATGCCCCGGGCGGAGCGCCAGCGTCACCCGGGCCCGAGGCCGCTCCAGGGCTTCAACCGGATACGGGTCCGAGCTAGCGGCCGGAGCTAGCCCACGGAGCCGGCCGTGGGGGCTTGCCGGCAGGTGGCCGTCACTCGGCGAGGTAGGCGAACCGGCCTGGTGAAAAGGCTTCCGCGGGGACCGGCACCTCGGTCTTGCCACGCACGATCTGGTCGGCCACGATGCGCCCCGTGACGGCGCTGAGGTGAATCCCCTTGGTGCCGTGGCCGGTGGCGATGTAGGCGCCCTGCCAGCCCGGCACCGGCCCGATCAGCGGCATCCGGTCGGCGCAGAGGGGCCGCACGCCGGCCAGGTGGTCCACCACCTCCGCCTCTTCCAGGGCCGGCATGATCTTGAGCACCCGCTCCAGCATGAAGTTTCGGCCCCACTCCGAGGGGTTCAGGTCGAATTCCCAGGGGCCGGTGTCTCTGGGGTCGAAGACGTGCACTGAGTCGACGTCGAGGCCGCTCATGCTGACACCTCCCAGGCTGCCCGCCATCAGGATTCCGTCGCGCCGAGGCAGGACCGGCCCATGGCGGGCGGTGATGATGAACAGCCGCATCGGCTCCCCCGGCATGCGGAGGTGCAAGACTTGGCCGTGGAGCGGGCGCACCGGAAGGGGATAGTGGAGCCATTCGCGGGCCGCGCCACTCCACGCCCCCATGGCGATAACCACCGCGCCCGCTGCGACCTCACCGCCGGGATAGGTAACCCCGGTGACCCGGTCACCCTCTGTTTTCAGCCCGGTGGCTTCCCGGAGCAGGATTTGGCCGCCCATTCGCTCCACCGCTTGGGCCGTGGCCAGGCTCAGCCGGTAAGCGTCCACCTGGCCGTGCCGGTACAGGACCGCGCCGAGGGCGTCCGAGGTGATGCGCGGCTCCATCCTGCGCACCTCATCTCCGTCGATCCACTTCATCTCCAGGTATTTGCTCTGGCCGGCGATGGCCTCCTTGAAGATCTGCTCCTCTTCCTCCACAACCGCCAGGCTCACCCCATCCGATTCGTGGTACATCGGGTCGATTCCGCTGTCCTCCATGACGTTTGCCACGAAGTTGGCGTACATCTCCATGCCCACCAGGCCCAGGGTAAAGTGGGGCCCCGGCCGGAAGTCCTTTCCAACCATGGACATGGCGCCGTGGCCGTGGGCGGAGGCGCCGCTGCCGACGGCCTCGCGGTCCATGATGCACACCTTGAGCCCTTCCTTGGCCAGGTAGTACGCGGTGGCGCCCCCCAGGACGCCACCACCTACGACAACGGCGTCAAATCTATCCATCAACGCTCCTCCTGCTCTCGGCCCCCGGGCCGGCGCTCTTATTCATCAAGCAAGGGTTATTCCCGGGTGCTCTGCGACGGCGCGTCAAGGTCCGGAGCAGCCGGGCGGGTATAAAACCCGCCCCTACACGCTGGGCCTCTTCCGTTCCCCGAGGGTTTGGCGGCACTAAACGGTGACGCGGGTCAGTTGGTCCAGCAGGGAGCCGAACCCGGGCTGGAGGCCGGTGATGCCCAGGCGGGTGAATGCGGCCCAGATGGTAGCCTGGTTGGCCGAGACCACCGGCTTTCCGGTGCGTTGCTCCAGCTCGGCCGCCACTTCCATGGACCGCCAGGCGGTGCAGGAGCAAAACAGGACGTCGGCCTCCGGGCGGCATACTCCCGAGGCGAACTCCACCACCGACTCGGGGCTAAGGTCACAGTGCCCCTGGCCGCCGGCCACAGCACCGTGAGGGTCCCCTTCCACGTTGAGCACCTCGAACCCTAGCGCTTCGTAGTAGGCGCGGAGCCTATCGTTCTGCCACTGGGCGTAGGGTGAAGCCACTGAAATCCGTTTGGCCCCAAGGAACCGAAGGGCCTCGACCGCCGAGGGCGCCGTGGCCACCGCGGGCACGCCGGCAACCTTTTCAATGCCCTTGATCAGCTCTTCATCGTAGCCCGGGCCCTTGAAAAAGCTCCCGGTGGTACAGGCGTACACGATGAAATCCATCTTCGCCTCGGCCAGGTACCGGGCCGCCCGTTCCACGTCCGAGTTCATCTCCTCCATGACTTCTACGGTCAGCTCGTTCACGTTCCACATGCGCTGCGAGTGGATGCTCACGTTCTTTGGGGCAACCATGGCAAAATCGGGTTCCGCAGTGCTGTTGGTGGCAGGCACTATCAACCCGACCCGTGTCCTGATGCTCACGTGACACCTCCTGGTGCTGGGCCTGACGTGGCCGGCGGTAGTTGGGCCTCCAACGGGCGTCTCAGCCGGCCGGCGAGGGTTGGGACTATCCTATTCCGGGCGACCTGGGCTGTCAACGCGCTCCACCACGCCGGAAGCGATGGGTCCCGTTGGTGAATGCCAAGGCTTGAGTCTACGGCCCGGATCTCACCTCCGCCGCTTTCATTTCCCTTGCCCACAAGCTCGAGCCCACAATGGTGATCCCGCGGACCAGGCCGCACACCGTGCTCCCGGCTGTCCGGCTTGAATCTGCCCGGCACCGTGTCCAGCGCAGCGGGGCAACCTGACCAAATGGACAGGTAAAGACTGTCCCCTAGGACGGCGCCGGCCTCGATGATGGAAGAACCATCCTGGGTTTGATGCAATCCGGCGATCTAGAGGCAGCTGAGAATCACCTTGAGAACTTCTTGGGGGCCAGCGGGGCCGCCATGGACATGGATATGGAAGGAGCGGGCCACGACGACGGGACGGCGGCCCACGACGAAGCCGAGGAGAGCCACGACGAAGGGACGGCCGGAATGCCGTAGCCGACGCGCTCTTAGAGGGCCAAGCCGGCGCCCCCCTTGGCTCAAGTACCCGGCCCTTACAATAGAGCCCATCGGTCACCGGCACGGCAACAGCCCCAAGCCATTGTTGCTCCCGGTCACCAGGGCGGAATCGAGCAAGGCGTAGAGTCGCCCGAGGAAACCACCTCCCCCCTCGGGGCCGGCGCCCGTCAGCAGTTCGTCCACGGTACCCCGCTGGATGGCAGGAGAGTAATCTCTCGCTCCAGTCACGGTTCGAGAACGCATGGTTGATCACCTGGAAAGACGTTATGCGATCGGCCACAAAAACACCTTTGTCGGTTCTGCTACAATCCTTGTGGAGCCCCTTGGGCCGGGGCTCAAGTCGTGCGGAGCCGCTCATTCTCCGGTCTGAGCGGCGGGAAGGGGATGGTGATGGCAATCGGGAGGCGAGAACCACCCGGAGAAAACATCGTGCGCTCCGTCACCTGGTCGGCGGGACCCGGGTGCCACGGCGGCTGCGGCGTTCTGCTCGATGTGGGGAACGGCAGGCTCGAAGGCATCGAAGGCGACCCCGAGCACCCGTACAACCGGGGGAGCCTCTGCCCCCGGGCGTTGACGATGCAGGAGTACACCTATCACCCCGATAGGCTCCTCCATCCCCTGCGCCGAGTGGGGAAGCGGGGCGAAGACCGCTGGGAGCGGGTGAGCTGGGATGAGGTGTTCGACGAGCTGGAGCGGCGCATGGCGGCCGTCAAGGAGCGCCACGGCCCCGAGAGCATGGCCTTCATCCAGGGCACGGGCCGGGACGTGGGAGCCTGGCTTCTCATGCTGGCCTACAGCTACGGGAGCCCCAACTGG